>Ga0123342_1006201_pt1 | contig 16745 bp, 11 predicted proteins | sample Turbeawhitnodule_FD_89960 | JGI IMG/M metagenome (GOLD analysis project Ga0123342, IMG submission 89960) | Root nodule microbial communities of legume samples collected from Mexico - Turtle bean Mexico white nodule | ecosystem: Host-associated > Plants > Roots > Nodule | place: Mexico: Nepantla... | reverse complement strand
TTTTTTTTGATATAAAATAATTTTTTAAAAAATTATTTTTTTTTTTTTTTTTTAAAAAAAAAAAAAAAAAAAAAAATTTTTTTAGTTATGTAAAAAAAACTTTAAAAAAAAAAAAAAAAAGTAAGGTAACATTGCTTCTAAAACTCTTTCACATTTGAACCTAGTATAGATCTTAGTAAGAAAAAATGTGTGTGACTACGCAAGCTTGATCATTTGATTTTATGAGAAACGATATTTAATAAGTTTGGTATTATTCATGACTTCTAATATGTTAATTTTAAATATTTTAGTCCCAAAATTACAATATGCAAGACATATGGATTAGTTTGAAGATGTATAATAAAATGGGTTAATTGCTAAACAAACATATATTTAATCATCAATTGACAAACATTTTCCCTATACTATGAAAATTTTTAATAACACCATAGCTGTGAATGAGAGTAATACAACATTTAATTAGTTTTCCTAACCAAAATAAATTATTAATAATAAGAGAACTTAATTAATTTTAATTTTGTATGATAAAACAATTTAAGTGTTTTTAACCATAATTAATTTAAACACACAAGTATGTTCACTGCATCGCTGGAAAGGGGAATAGGTATCTTATAGCTTTATTTTGGGTGTAGGGTTGTGTGTTATATAAATAGAGGGTTGATAAGTAAAATTTCAATTTAAACTAATTTTATATATATAATGACTTATTTCAATCATTTATATATTACAAGTATTTCGGATGGTCTAAAATTTGTATCAGGGACAAAAATCAATTTCATGTTATAGTATAGGAATGAAAAATATATTTAACCCTATTTTAAATAAATATAATTAATACGAACATAAACTATTTTCTATTTTTAATGAAATTTAATCAAATAAGATGATGTTTGGGTATATACTACAAAAAAAAATCATTAAATAACAACTAACTTTAGACATAAAAAATAATTAATTATTATATTGACTAAGTTATATACTATTTTATAACCTAAATTTTATTGGTATCCAAAGTAGATTTTATTTATTGATAAAAAATTATAAAGTAGTTTTTAAATTGATATATAGCTTTAGCTACCAAAATTTTAGCTACTAATTATTTTATATTCTAATTAATCACTAATTTATAATTAATGACTAATTTAAAATCTAAAGTAATTAGTAGTTAATGTCTAAATTTAGAAGCTATTTTATAAATTTGTATTAATAATAGAAACTATTTTAGATACCAATAATTTTTTAATTTATAAAATAGTATTTAACTTAGTCAATACTAATTATTTTGTGTCTCTAACTTAGTTGTTATTTAATGACATAAGTTAATAACATATTAGATAAAGAAAACACTACAAGAATATTATTAAATAAAAATCAATTTTAGAGACAAAAAATAATTAATTATCATATAAACTAACTTATATCTAAAGTAATTTCTATTAATTTTATTAATAATAAAAAATACTTGATTTTGTCTATAAAATAGTATCTAACAACTAATTATTTTTTATATCTCAAAATTAATTTTTATTTAATTATTTTCTTGTAGTGAAAACAATTAGAATACGCTTGAATTTTTTTTATTTTTTTGTCGTCACTAATTTGTTTGTTTTTTCAACACGTTACTTAAGCACATCTTAAATATATGTAATTGTTTTTAATAAAATTAGAGATGTATTAATTTCATTGTCAAATATAATTAATTAAATCTCATTAATATTATTAAATATTCGTTTTCCTAAATTAAGTACTTGTGTGAAGTCATATATAAAAATTCTACATTAATATTAATTTAAAAAATAATTTTATTTTTTAAATAATTTATATAAAATGACAAATATTTTATTATATTAATTAATAAAAGGAGATATATTAAATAATGATAGAATAAAAAAAAAATTATGCATACAAAATACGGTTATAATACAAAACAGGATTATAATGAAAAATTTCTTTTTTATATATATAGATATAGATAAGATATATCATATTCAAATGGTAGAAGGTTTCACTGCAAAAGGGAAAAAAAAAGAGTAAAACAGTACATGATAATATCTACTAGGTTATACTCTAAATTCATTAATTAGGTTTTGTGGATGAAGTATAGGTTTAATCACGACGCTCGTACTTGCGAGCCCAAATATGTTTTCTATTTATCTGAAGCTTCGCAACATGTTTCCCATTCAAAATTTGATCAACTGTTCCCACATTCTTCAAAACCATTATCGCAAATAAAGATTGGTCTTGCACACTGGTATTTCCCATAGACAAGTTCTCCACACAGTCTCCATATGAACGTTTAAACAATTTTATCACCTCACCTTCTGACACAGGGAAGCCTCTAGAAAATGTTAGAAACATGGATTTATCATCAGTGCTGACATCGTCACAAGGCCCCTTCATCCAAATTCTCAGATCAAATAAGTCGAGGTTCATCGTTGTGTCTGGTGGATTAATGTTGAAGGCACCAAACAAAGGGTGTGGAAAACCTGGGATGGTGAGAGCCTTATCTGACATGTTACCTCGTGATGTGCGACCTCTGTTGATGTTCTTGCTTCTTATGATTATCTGCAAAACATCACCAAAAATTCGAGCACAGATATTTTTTAGTACACTCTTTATACCAGCTATTATGGTGTACCTTTTTTCCTTAAATATTCTAAGAGATATGCCCTTTTGTGTTAAACTTTTTGTTGAGGGCAAACCACCATCATTTGGGGTGGCAAAATTTTCTCTCTCTAGGCACTTTAAGCAAGATACTGCTTCATCAACAAGATCATTGATAGAAGCAGGAGATAAATCCATCACTTTGTGGCTGAAATTGGGGTATCCATTGTGTTCAAGCCAAATCCACAATGCCATGACCAGAAGGGACTGTGTCATGTCACGATGCAGTCTAAAGACCAGAAAACAGAAGACCTCACGGTGAGTTTTGTGAAATAGGTGAAGCTCGTCTGTGGAAATTGGACCCATTCACACTAGTGATGAGTGATGAAACAAAAAGACACAGAGAGAGAACAAGGGTAGAAATTTTCAAGAGAGAAGACTAAGCTTTTTAAAGCTCATAAAGGTTAGATATATATTAATTATGTGTTTGATAAGTGTAAGAAGAACTCAAGATGTAACTGAAGTATAAACAAAAATAATAAATAAGTATAATAAGTATAATAATAAAATCGAACCATACATTTAATAAAAGAAAATTTGTGGACCTTCTTTAATAAAATTATCTCAATTTTTTTTAAAGATTTTATCAATACTTCTTAATATCCAAACAATGCTATAATATTTTTGTTTGGAAGTTATTTTTAATTTTGATTCCTCATTCCAATTTTGGTTTTGATTAATTAGTATATGATGAACACAATTTTTTCATGTAAATTAATGAATTTTTTTAAATCAAATAGAAAAGTAATTTAAAAGGTAAAATATTTAATATATTAATAGTCAAAATGAACTATTTTCAATAAAAGATGAAATATTTAATTAATAGTATAAATAATTATTTGTTGGTAGTACTAATAACACAATAAATTATTATATAAAAATTCTTAAAAATATTTACAAGAGTAGTTATGGTTTAAATATTTGTTAAACATGTACATGTATATACTATAATATACTATTGTAACAGTGTTTTTAGTCAATTAATTAAATGAGTTAGTTTTGACAGAGAGAGTTTCACTCTAAAATACTTATTATTAATTTCTTATTCATATCCTCTTTCTTTCCCCTCTTCAAGTTTTGTGAGATTTTTTTTCTCAAAAAAATACTATAAACTATTTTGTGTATTACATTATATATTGTTTAATTTAAGTAAAAAATTAAGTAAAGAAAAAGTTTAAAAACACTAAATACATATATAATTAATTTAATAAATGTAAAGATGTATTAAGTAAGTTGTTCAACGAAATTAATTTTTGTTTTAATCTAAATTTTATACCATTTTCAATGTAAATTAGGATATTAAATATTTTATGTTGACTTATGATTAACGTAAATATTATAATATTATAATAGAATTTACGTAAAAATTTAATGACTCATTTAGTTTCCTTACTACATTATTTTTCGGAAAGTTTAAATTTTAAACTATGAAAAATATATTTAATTTTATAATTTTTTAGTTAGTTCATTCACATTCTTGTATTTAGATGTCCAAATAAGCTAGAATAAAATTCAATTAAAAAGTAAATTATGAGATAAGTTCAATAAAGAAAAGTATATATGTTATGGTTTTTACATTGAAAAAAAAGGGAAATGAATTAAAATACTTTTTTCGTTATATAAAATTTTTAGGATAAAGTTATACAGTCGCTCTTACTCTTAAGAATAGAGTGAACTTTATCTTAGATCAAAGAAATTAACATACATCTTCTTTCTTGAAACTTTTGCAGAGGATATTTTCCTTTGTACTATACATTATTTTAATCTTCGCATTGAATTATTACAAAATTGTAAGTCTTTGTAATAATTAATATGTATTTTTTAACGTATATCAGTGTTTATATTCAAATATCATTAGTTGTTATGAAAAAAATAAATTTTCTTTAACTGGCATCATTTATTGCTTTAATAATAAAAATATTACCCTCATTAATTATTTATGTATTTAAAATGTTTCTTTCAGATTTTAAAATTTCAAACAAAGTTATGTAGTAATTGAGCACTATCAAACAAAAATACTATTCATTTAAAAGAAAACGTATTGATTCCTAACTTGACAGACTAGCATCAGTTAATGATATTTGGAAGTTACTATAAAAACTATTATTATTTTCTAAACATTTATTATTTATTAATTTCTTAAATAAAATTATTAAATTCACCAAATAAAGTTAAAAAAAATTAATGTTTCACAACTCATCAAGTTAACAATTGAAAAATTACAATAATTGCATTTTATTTGTGCTTAATTGAGTAATCTACCAGGTTCTTATGTGTGTTCAAAGTGAGTTGCATTATGTTAATAACATACTCCTTTACATTCATTTTCTCTCATAAGTTCAAATTTATTAGAAATTACAAAATTTTGGTAGTCTTATACAATATTTAATAATGATCTCTTTTTATTTTATAGTTTCAATTAGAGAGAGTGTTAAAACAAAATAAAAACATTATTTTCACACTTTATATTTCATTTACATTCAGTTAACAACTATTTTTTATAATAAAATATTATATTAAAATAATAAAATAAATGAAAATAAAATATTATAATAAAATAACAATTTATACACTACAAGAAAATTCATTTTATCTGCAACAAAAAAATGAGGACTATAAAAAAAATTACTAGCATGGTGAAGTTTACTCAAGTTGGACACAAAAATAAATGTCAAATATTGTATTCATAATGAAGACATTTAACTCACACTAAAATTTATTAAAATAATAATAATAATAACAATAAGTTGGCGTCTAGAATGAGGACACAAAGTAGATGTAATGAGAAAAATTTAGTGACAGAATAATATTGATTCTAGAATGGGAACACAAAGTGGATGCAAGTTAAAAATTATTAAAATAATAATAATAAGTTAGTGTCTAGAATGTGGACACAAACTAGATGCAAGTTAAGATTTTATTACATTTAGCGAGGTCTAGGCGACACTAAGGTGACGTGGAAGTTTATTGTCACCGTAACCCACGCTAAGTTAATTATTGTTGGAGATCTTACATCGACTAGAGATTAGGACATTTCATAGTATATAAATGGGTGCAAATCCATCTCATAAGTTGATTTTATGAGGTTGAGTTAGACTTAAAGTTCACTTCTTAATAGTATCAGAGTCATTTCGAGTATATCCTAGCAATTGTTTGTTGGCCTTATCAGGCCACCCGCTATCGGATCGTTATCGAATCACCCATAATATATAGTCTCACGCACAAGTTGGTAATCTGAACGTGAAGGAGGTATGTTGAAGATCTCACATCGACTAGAGATTACGACAATTCATAGTATATGAGTAGGTGCAAACCTCACCTTATAAGCCTATTTTATGAGGTTAAAGTTAGACTTAAAATCTACTTCTTAATAATTATTTAATTTTATATCCATTTTAGTATTCCACAAACCTACGTTATAGTTAAATAATATATTTTTCTTTATGTAGGCTTAGCCAATACTACCTTGTAAATTTGTGTCACATTAAAGGTTGTCTCTAATGCATAGCCACCAAAAGATTAGTTTTCATTTATATTGAGACAATAAGCCGACACTAACCTCATATAACATCTCTCTTTTGATCTTTGTGTCGCTCTTTTGAGGATTTTACCATCATTAATTTTTGTACTGATAAAATTATAATCTGAATGTAAGAAAAAAAAATGATGGTATCATCATAAAAAAAAATGTTAAAAAGCTCTATTTTTATCACTCCTTTTACTAAACTTTTACTGAATGATGAGACCCTTAAACAACATTTTTTATATTTTTTATTTGACCTTATTTTTTTTTCTCTTTTAAAATATTATTTTTTATCATTAAATTATTTTTTCATCGGTTCAATATATTTTTGTCTGTGTTGAACTTTACTTTTATTCCTTAAACAAATATTGACTAATGGTCAAAATTTACCATTAAGTAATTATGTAACAATTAGGTTTTTCATTACATGTGATTCCAAATCATTACATTCACATGTACATTGTTTTGGTAAATGATATTTTTATTCTATAATTTTTTCACAAGATTTACTTTATTCCCTCAAAACTCTTTAATTCGTCTTAGTTCTTCATTTTTTAGAAAAAATCAATTTATCCTATCACTAACTTTTTTTAACAAAAAATATCCTTTACATAAAATATTATTATTAGGCTTAACGTAATTATTATAAGGTAGAATGCTAGTTCAAGACATTTTAGCAATTTTAAGGTTCATAATTCTTTTATTTAAAAAAAAACATTTTTGGGTGATTCCAAAATCTTAAACTAAAGTGTTTTAATTTTACTTTCTAACAAAACAAATCTTAACTTGTTTGGTGGAGTAGAACATATTTTTCATTAACTTATATACTGATCCAAAGTTTAAGTTAACAAAACTTATACTGAAAGATTTATGAATTTTTGTTCTAAAATTTTTATAAATTTTTTGAGAAAAAAAATCCCTTTTGGAATATTTTCCCAAATAAAATTGGATAGAATAGTATCCAAACTTCTAAATAAGTAGTCCACAAACACAAAAGAAGTGATCATTGACATAGAAAAGAAATACATGTAAATAAGAATAGAAAAATAGTACCTTAACCATGTACAAATGATACATAAAAAGAATATTTGTAAAAAAGAGAAAACAAAAGTCTCATAGTGATGATTTTAGTAAAAAGAAAGTCTTAAAATGAAGAGTGGAACTAAAGTTGTACAGTTTATGTATAATATTTTTTTTATAAACAATTAGATATAAATATTTTGAGCATAATAGTATGATAAAAAAAATTGACATTTGCTTCCTCTATATGTCTATAGAAATAATAACTAAAGAGAAAATAATTACAATAAAATAAAATTAAAGGTGTTACATCATAAGTTTATTATTCAATGTCCTGAATCTAATTTCTTCAAACATTTTCAACTGGTATTTTTAACCTTTACAAGTCTAGAATAAGTCTCACAAAGCTTAACCAAAAACCAATAGACTTTGGGAGGATGAAACAAAAAAAAAGATATATAATTATACCCGCTTACAAAATTTTGAAATATATATGAAGAAAATAGTGAATTTTGTTATTTGATAAGAAAAATTTATTGATAATTGTATTTTTTTTATGATGGAAAAACGACAGTCAAGATTACGTTGGTAATATAATTGTCAATAAATTTATATAAAAAATAACAAAATTCATCAATAATTATTATTGACGGATAGATATGTTGATAAATATCATTAATAATAATATTATTATTTTTATTTAATATTTATATTTATTTATTATTTTTATTAATATTTTGTTGCAGCATATATTTATATTATTTTTAAAAAAAAGATTTAATAAAGTTATTTAGTAGAGATTAATATAACCTTGAGTTGATTTAATTAACAGAGTTTTTTTAAACATTCGTTAAGTTTCAAAGGTTTTTTTAAAACTTCACCAAAATAACGGAGATTTTTTCAACCTTTATTAAATTTTAAAGGTTTATTTTAAAATCTCAGCAAACTAACGAATATTTTTTTCACCTTCGTTAAATTTCAAAGGTTTATTTTAAAATCTCACCAAAATACCAGAGGGTTTTTTAACCTTTGTTAAATTCCAAAGGTTTATTTTAAAACCTCAGCAAAATAACGAATGTTTTTTAACCTTTCTTAAATTCCAAAGATTTATGGTAGAACCTCAATAAAACACTCTAAATTTTTCAAACTTCAACAAATAAATATAATTAAATCTATTTATAAATAAATAATTAAAAATTATATATTTTTAATATATTTTATAACTAAATTCTCTAAATTTTTTAAAGTGCAATTTTACATTACAAATAAGTTTTCTAAAGTTTCAAATATTTATTTTAAAAACTCAGCAAATAAGCTTGGATAATAAGTATTTCAACGACTAATCTTAGATAATAAGTATTTTAACAGTATTTGCATATTTCTTATGATTGATGGTAGTTAGTTTATATAATTTTTAGTTTTTTTTTACCAGCTCATACTTCAAAAAACCTGACTTATTTTGTTTTAGATTTTGGTGTACGTAGTGCAATTTTAGTTTTAGTTATAATTGTTAATATTTAATTCTCATAATTTTGAAATATTTTAAATTAAGACTTTGATTTTAAAATACATATAATAATTAATTCACTGTGAAAGTGAGAAGTAATAAAGTTAATTTTCCCTCGCAATATGTTCTTGTAATCTTTAGTCAAAAACACACATGACTTTCAAACTCACATATGATAAATAATGCAATTATTTAGGATATATAAAACAGTGATAAACACCAATTGTTGTCGAGTTACGTAATAGTGGCTTGTGACTCAAGTTGGGACAGTAAGGTGATGGAAGAAGTAATATTGAAGTAAGAAGAATATAGTGCCTTATTTAGTGTTTCTTCTCCTTAAATATAATAGACATAAGTGTGACTGAATTGTGATTCCTTGTTAGGACTGTCGTCGATGACCATTGAACCTGTGCTGGAGAGCAATGTGTCTACAGTGGAAGAGAGAATTCAAGAGGATCGTTAGAGATGTTGGAAAATGGGTTGAAGGTAATTTCAAACGACAAGTCATTTAAATTTTGAAACTCATGGTATTTTACGGAGGTTCTTAAACCCATTGTATTTAACAGAGGTTTTTTAAACCCATGGTATTTTATGGAGGTTTTGAAACTCGTGATATTTTACGGAGGTTCTTAAACCCATGATATTTAACAGGAGTTCTGAAAGACTTTTCCTGAGGTTTAAAAAAACCTCGGAACATGTTCTCCATAGATGGTTTAGTGGGAGAAACTGCAACCCTGAGTAAATAATTTAATAGAGGTTTTAACCCTAAATAATATAAAAATAAACTCCATTAAACTCATTTTTCTTGTAGTGATATAATATTAATTGTTATTGTTATTATAACTATTATTAATATTATCATTATTATTAAGACTAATAATAATAATTTATAACAATATATAATGAAGATTCTTCTCATTATTTTTTTATATACATAATATTTTCTCAATTTTAGTTCTGAAGAAATAATAAATAGTTTAATATGTTAGTTTAATAAAAAAAAATTCTAATTTTATACTTGAAAAAATATCAGAGAGTTATCAATTTAATGACTTCTTTTATCAGTTTAATAATTTATATCACTTCCAACATTTTGTTCAATGACGTATCTCAAACATAATTCTCTTTTCTCACATTTTTTTCTCTTTTTTTCTAGACACACTCTCATTCTCATTCTTTCCTTTCTCTTTATGAATATGCACACTTTATCATCATTTCTCTTTTTCTTTTTATGTTTTATTAATCTCTACAAAAGTTATTTCTTTAGTGAATCTAAATTCAATTTTTTTTTCTGATTTTTTTCCAATTCTTTCATCTTATTTATATGCATGGTGTTTTTTACACATGTTAAAATATTCTAATATAAATTTATAATATTATTTAAAAAATATGAATATACACATTTATGATAAAATTAAAAAATATAGATACATAGACGTGATAAACACCAAACACCTGTATTTCCAATAATAATAATATTAATAATTTTATTTAATAATAATAATAATGTTAATAATATTAATAATAACAATAATATTATTAGTATTAAAAATATTAATAATAATTAACAATATTTATATCGTTATTTATATAAATAATGTTATTATTAATTATGTTACTAATCAAATTATTTAATTAATATTTCTGTTTTAATATATATTAATATAACATAAAATGATTATTAATATCATTTCCACTTACAAACACATCTGTCGATATGTCCGAGTGGTTAAGGAGACAGACTTGAAATCTGTTGGGCTTCGCCCGCGCAGGTTCGAACCCTGCTGTCGACGGTTTTTTTCATTTCAAAATTATTAATTTTTTTATAATTAAAATGTGTGTGATATGTAATAGTATGATGAATCAATTCGATGTTTATTATTATTAATTGATGTTTATTATTGTTAGGATACTAGACGGTCTAATCATCTTTAAATGGTCTAGTGTCTCACTAGATGGTCTTGTGTATATAAGTAAGTTTATGAGATTTTGATGATAACAAACACTATAAGATGTTAAATAATTACTAACAAATTATTTTTCATGTGTAATATTAAAAAACAACAGTCTTGTGTTTACGTTCAACGTATTAGACAGTCTTGTAGTCTTCAACGCGTTAGACAATCCTACTTTTTTTTAATGTGTTAGATGATTTATATAGTCATATAAGCAAGAAACTGCTTATTTCATATTAAAATGATTATTAAGCATTAACGAACTTCGTATCAATCATGTTTAATTATATAAAATCAAAGCTTTTTCTCAACGACCAAATTATATTTGGAAAGTTTTCAAAATTAACATTCACAAAAGTTATCTCATAAATAAGTTTTTCAAACATATGATTTTGATTATTTCTGATTGATTTTGATTTTATTATAGTTTATTTCAAATACGTTTAAATTTTTTCCATAAGTAAATTAAAGTTCAAGATGTCAAAATATATCATATCAGGAAGTTTTCTTTTGAAGCTTTTATAACAATAACTAAGAAGATATGAGAAGCGAAATCTACGCAACATCTTGGTGAAAGTTTTATAAAGGATTCAAAGACGAAGATGAAACATAGCAACAATTTGAAAGTTTCAACACATATACAAGAGTTTCATATTTGTTGCTTTAAGCGTCTAGTGCTTTAAGGTGTGTGAGCAAACTCTGTAATTCTTCATTTTGTGAAGTATACGTTATGAACTTAAATTTGGCTCTCTTTGAGAGTGTTTCTTGTATCTTAAGAGGTCTAAGTCTCGGGGGGAGATTGGAACCGGTAACCTAGAGAGGTTTGTGTACTCGAGATAACCTCGAGAGGTTTGTTTACTCATTATAATCATTGTTTTGATTAATGGAACCTCTTTAGCAGTTTTCTTGAGAGAGAATTGGATGTAACTCAAGTGTTAGAGTGAACCAGCTAAATATTCGTTGTATTGTGTTCTTCGTGTTCGTGTTAGACATTATGTTTGATCGTTTTTATATGCTATGAATTGAGTCTTGATCCAATTCAACCCCCTTTATGGAGCCAATTGTTTCTACAATTCTTTGAATATAGAGTATCACATGAAGTTTATTACCTATGCAATAAATGGACAAGATTAATAACGGTAAATTATAATTAAACATTGCATAATTTTTATTTGTTCTATATGATATGGCTAAACAAGAATTGTAACATGATATGGAAGGTTATATGGATGACATTAATGAAATGCATTTGGAAACACAAAATAATTTGATCTTTAGGATGGCAAAACTGGATGGGGAGAAATTTTTTGGGAATGCATAGTTAAAAGCCCAGACTTGGATTAAAAACAAAAATGCACAAGTGATAAGTGTCATAATTCAATAATATTACATATAAAAAGATAGACACATATGGATTTTAATTGATAAAATAGTTATAATTCAACTCCTAATTTAGGAATTTGAACTTTTTTACTTATAAGATGAATGTGAGTGATTTATTCTCAAATTTGTGTTAATTTTACGATTCTAGGGGGAAATGGAGATAAAATGACTAAAGGAGAATGAACAAGTTAAAGATAAAGACGAAAAGAAAAAGTTGAAACATTGGAAACTCGCGCAAACTCACCCAAGCAAGATCACTCTAGAGAAACTCGCTCAAGGCTCGCCCAAGCGAGTTCACTCTAGCGAAGTTGGACATTTTTTCATCATACTCGCTTAAGCGAGATGTCACTTAGCCCAAACCCAATTAGGTTAAAGAGAAGGCGTGATGCATAACCCTAGACATCATTGGGATCATTAGGAGGAACCAAAGGAAGGAAACCCTAGAGGAGGTCGTTGTCAAGGAGAAACATCCTGAATCTTCTTTTCTTACTTTCCATGCTTTTAATGGCTAACATGAGTGACTAATTCTTCCCTTTGGGATTGAGAGTAATCTGTTCAAACTTTTATGTATTGAGGTGATATTTATTTATAATATTTTGTTCTTGATTGATGACTGGTATTGTCATTTTATAATTAAAGTTTGAACTTGATTCATGATTTTGATCCTTAGATTTGACTAGAAAGTACTTCTAATCATCTGACCTAAATGATAATGTTTAACATATTTGAATGTTATGAATAGATTTGAGATGTTAATTGCTTTATAACATTTGTTCGAAATGATAAGGAGTTTTTATAAATATGCAAGGAATCGATATTTACGAGTTTATCTTAATAATTTTGTATGCAAGAAATTGATATAAATGATTCTTATATGTGCATCAATGTCCATTTAGATGAAATGTTATATGTTTCTATTAATACAAATGAGTGAGAAGGATGAACTCCAATCCTAATTGACTCATATAAATCATTTACTTTGCTTTTATTTAATTTCTTACAAATGCATTATACAAACAAACTTTCCAACAAACTTTTACTTCTTTCCATATTTAGTGAATATTATACTTGAGATTTTAGAATTGTTCCTTGTGGGTTTGATATCCGTCCTTGGGAACAATTTATTACTTCTGACTCGGTCCACTTGTCGTAAAATAGTCATCAACAAGCAAACTTTTCTTACTTTGACGGGTGTATGTGCCTAAAAAGTTGCATTAAAAGAATACAAAAATAACCCTTAACCTTTTAAGGTTTATCAAAGGAAATTTAAAACATTGGGGGGAATTAGGTAATATGGATTTGAAAATATAAAATGTAGAATAATTAAACACACACTTGTAGAATGTATGATCATATAGGTATTCATATTGAATAGCTAGATAAGAAATAAACAACTATGTTAGGTTGGGATATCGAAAATCAATGGGATGTGGTAAATTTTAGAAATAACAGGCTTAGATGATGACCCGTGACACAATTAAAAGTATCATATTAAAATGATTGATACATTCAGATGATACTATAATATGCTGAATGACAACTAATTTTGAAAGAGAAACCTATACATTAGAAATAAACAACAAAAGTTAATAGAAAATTAGCATTTGAACAATGTTTTAGGAAGCATTGAAAGTCATATGTTGTTTCAATCCTTGCCTTTGTTTCTTATGACTCTAATGATGAGATGTAAACAAGTAGTTACTGTTAGTCCCTCGTCTTTATTTTTTGTATAGGCAACCACCTATTGCAACAACATAAAGACTAAAACCTTCAACATGAAGATATTTTCCATGAGGAATGAAAGGGTGCATATGAGTTTAATGACAAAGAGCTACAAAGGCAATTATGTCCATATACAAGTTGCAATACTACTTTGTGTTAGAAAGTCTCTTTAACACTACTTTGAGATAAAAGGGCTTCAAAGTTTCATACAAAGTTGTAGATGAAATATGGGCAGCAAATTACCCACTTAAAGATAATGCAATGGCCATTAAGAGTCATCATCATATGTTGTTACTTTTAGCTACCTAGGACATGAGGTTCACATCTTTGTACCTTGTGATTGACTAACTTATGATGTATGAAATGATCTAGAATGGGAAAACTTAGAACATGAGTTTAACATATTTCTTTTTGTGGAATAGAAGTATAGTACCTATTGTGAAGGGAGGATTTTTGTGGGGAGTACTCATGGAAAATACCACCAGATGTAATGGTGGAACCTTGGAGGTTTTCAGGATTCTTGTTTTTATTATTATTTAATTACCTTATTTATCCCTACATTTAGGGCCAATATTCAATTTAGTACAATGGTTTTAAAAAAAATCAATTTGTTCCCTATGTTTTTTAAAATGTATCCAAAATGTGTTAGAATTAATGGCTTAAACAAAAGAGGGGTTGAATTGTTTGTCAAAAGATTTTCTAGAAGATTGGATGAGAATGAAGTTTTAACAACAATCACAGAAGAAGTAATCAAGAAAGCCAATCAAACAATGCAATTGAAATTTTTTGCAGAATTTCAATCGGTTGAAACTTCGTTTTAACCGATTGTTTATGGCAACAACAAAAACAAAATCAAATAAAACAGTTTATAAGGAGTGAGAGAGAGAAAGATTACACATCCAATTTATACTGGTTCACTCAACCCTGAGCTACATCCAGTTCCCAGAACAACCACTGGGTTTCCACTAGTAATCAATCACAGATTACACACACTCAAAGCCACAAAGAGGTGATCTTGATACCACAAGAACCACTCACCCTTTTTGCCTTCACACAACCTTAGTTAGAACACCCTCTGACCTTACAAGTTTACACACTTCACAATTACAGAAAAAGAAACTTTTACAAGAATCAGAAAGGAACAGATTACACCTGAATTTACAGGAATCACAAAGCTCCTAAGATCAGACCTTGAACCAATAGACAACTACTTAGCAATCTTGCAAAACTTTGATTTGAATCTCTTCTAAAAACAGTTTCAATCTCACTTTCTTGTGTATACTTGTTGTTTTTGAAATTCAAAGAGAAGCCATATTTATAGCTCTTAAAACTAGTCGTTCTAGGCAGTCAATCATGAGCCAAAACAGATCCAATAGGTTTTTGAAAAGCTGTTATGAAATGTGACAATCAACCAGTTGAAATGTCGTTTTAACCGATTGAATTGGTTAGACAGTTAGTTAACCAAGTCAAAAATAGTTTTGCAAACCTTCATCCAAGCTAAGTGACAAACAATCGATTATATCGTGGTTTCAACCGGTTGTTTTTCTCTTTGCTTAGAAAAACACTTTTCTCTTTTAAAATATATTGAACCAGCTTCTGCAAAGGACTAGGAATAATCTTTACAAGAATTCTAAATACCCTAGACTAAGCTCTTAACCAAAAGCAACACAACATCAACCTTCAACGCAAATTTGGATCATCAAAGCTTCCATGTTCTACAAAATGGTCCTTTCCGTTAAGTCGCACGAAACGACGTTAAGTGGAGCACCACATGAATCGCTCAAACCCTAATGCGTCTCGTCGTGAAGCTGTAGTTTTCAAATCCTTTGTCGATATCCAACTGGAATTGAACCTGCACGATCAAATAATGTTCTCCACATTCTTTGAGCTCTCCTTCATTGTTCTCGAGCCTGAAGACCTTCTCCTCTACGGTGATCTCAAATATTACGATCGTTCGTATGATCGCATCACCCTAAAAAATGAATGTCGTCTTGAGTGTTTCAAGAATTGGAACTTCTTCAAAGTCACCACCACCGACGACCCTGTTATACGCAGACTCGCGAACAAGGACAAAGCCACGGTGAAGGAGAAGTGGAACCAATTATCGACGGCGGAGCGAGCTTGAAAGCAGGCATGGTTGAAAGAGAAAGAGAAACCCATATCTCTCTGTCACATAAGCCCTTCTCTCTGCCACATAAATCCCTCTCTTTGCCACATAACCAACACTTGACGTAAACTAGAACTTAACGGAAAGGACCATTTTGGATACATTTTAAAAAACATAGGAACCAAATTGATTTTTTTAAAAATCATTGTACTAAATTGAATATTGACCCTAAATGTAAGGACAAATAAAGTAATTAAATCTTTTTTTTTCTTCCTTTGCATAATCTACACGAATATATACAAGTTGGAACTATTTTAATATATTTTTTTTTTCCGATAAAAAAAATTAGTTCTTCTTGCAAACTTATAAAAAAACTTTGTTATGCTTACAACTCACTCTACAAACATTAGTCCCTTACACATTTTGTTTGGAAAAACTTAGAATTTTTCTTTTGTTCACTACAAGAAAATCATCAAATAGAAATCAATTTTTAGATACCAAAATAATTTAGTTGCAATAGTGATGGAGATCAAGCTCAAGTGGACATGGAGGCCAATCAACAAGATCAAGAAGAGTTAGAGGCACAAATAGAAGACGCCCATGGAGGTCAAAGTCCACCTCAAAGGCTTACAAGAAGCATGTTCAAAGCTTTAGGAGCTAGGGGACAATTATTTTCTCTTTTTTTAATTTCTTTGGTTGAAGGTGCTTAGAGGGAAACATTAGAAACCTCTATTGTTATAACATCTTTTAGGCTTTAGTTAGGAGCTTTAGGAGGGGGGGTGCGTTAGTAGATAGGTGTAGGAGTAGAATAGGAGGTGCCAAAGTGAAGGAAGAGGTCACACCTTCCTCATGCATTGTTTTTGG
>Ga0123342_1006200_pt1 | contig 16746 bp, 18 predicted proteins | sample Turbeawhitnodule_FD_89960 | JGI IMG/M metagenome (GOLD analysis project Ga0123342, IMG submission 89960) | Root nodule microbial communities of legume samples collected from Mexico - Turtle bean Mexico white nodule | ecosystem: Host-associated > Plants > Roots > Nodule | place: Mexico: Nepantla... | reverse complement strand
TATATTAAGCATTTTTAAATTTTATACAAAAGATACTACAAAAAGAGAAAACATTTGACCACTACTTCCTAATTCTTTAAATTTGCTCCTTGTAATCCTTTGAGGTAAAAAGGATGATGAGCTGATAATCCTCTGAGCATCTTCATCTTCGGCTTCTTTCTCTTCTTGATCTTGATCTCCATCAAGAAATCTCAGCAGGCGACAACCTGAGGCGCTGTCTACCAAAAAGTCGATATTCAGCAACAGGTAGGAGTTATTGGGGCATAATTTTTTTAGGTTGGTAAAATCGACGCACATCCTCCACTTTCCATTTGCTAGCCACTTAGGATACTGGATTTCCCTGATGTGGTTAGCATTCAATAACTTTTGAGTTTCCGCCCTTATGATCCAGTGTCTTTCTTCATTAAACTTCCTCCTCCTTTGAACCACAGGCCTGACCCTCGTGTCCATGGTCAACCTGTGACAAAGAAAATGCGCTTTCCGGACTATCACCTTGGCTATTTGATCCTGTAACCTTTGATCTATCGAGGCACCGAGTTTGAACATCTTTCCGTCAATCTCCTGCTCCTGCACCTTGCCAGTAGGTGCAGGTCACTATCGGTTGCCGGCCTCGGTCTCCAGCACCTCATCCACCTTCCCCTCATGCACAAAGGAGGTTGAGTTCAACCTCTTTCTGTTCTTCAGGCTGCTCTCATAACACTTTCGAGCAGCTTTCTGGTTCGACCTAATCGTGATCACCTTCCCCTCCTCGGACGGTAGCCTCATCTTCATGTGCTTTGTTGAAGCTACTACACCCAACCTGTTTATAGAGGGTCTCCTCAAAAGCAAGTTATAGGCAGAAGGAGTATTAACCACAACGTACCTGATGACAATGGTCCTGGCAGTCTCCTCGTTCGAGAACGTTGTCCTTAGGTCTACATACCCTTACACCTTCACGTGGTCACCTGCAAAGCCCACTAGGCATCCGTCATGAGGCCTCAAATGGTTGGGGGACAATCGCAGGTTGACGAACGTTGACCAGAACATTACATCGGTCGAGCTTCCTTGATCGATAAGAACTCAGTGTACTCTCCTTCCTACTGTGATGACCGATATCACTATTGGGTCATTGTCGTGGGGAACTACGTCCGCCAAAATCGGCCTTTATGAAGTAGAGATCGGGTTCAGGAGCGTCATCTTGATCCCCTGTTTCCAACGACATCACAGCCCTCGCGTACCGCTTGCGTTTGGTGGTCGTGCTACCTCTTACAAAGAACCCTCCTGATATGGTGTTTAACTCGGCATGGATGGGGACTTCATGCGTTTGGTCTCTCCTGATCAGAGAATCGCAGAACGGTCCAGAAGCAACCCCTTGCTCAAAGGCGAATACCATGACATTATTGTCGTGAGTTCGGAGCTTCACAGTAAAAGCCCAGAATCGATTCAGATAGTCTTGCAATGACTCCCCCTCCCTTTGTCGCACGCTAAAAAGACCGTATAGCATTAGGGGCTTCACCCGATTGATATAAAACTGCTCTCTCAACAGCTTGGCGAATTGAGCAAACGAAGTAATGTGGCCACTTGGGAGTCCACTAAACCACTATATTGTCGTACTTGTAAAAGTACTCATGAACATCTTACACCGTATTGCATATGATCCTTTCGAGATGATCATTTGAGCATAGAACGCTGTAAGATGGGTCTCTGGATCCTCTACCCCCATGAACGTGATCTTGGGGCCACGTAGTGCATGGGCTCTACTTCGTCCATGATAGCCCGAGAGAATAGTTCGGCGCTGTCCCTTTCATGCAAACTCGCCTCCCGTTCTCTTGGGGGTCGTCGGTCACGTTGCTGGAGATCCCTGCGCAACTCCTCGTGAGTTTTGCGCAGTTCTTCCCGCAACCTTTCTTGCTCCAACACAGACCGCTCATTGGCTTCTCGTAGTCTCTCCTGCTCTTGTCTCGACTGCTCGTTGGCCTCCTGGAGAGCCCTTAGGCTCTCCATCAGTTGCTGCAGTGTGGGAGCCATACCTCCATCTTGTCCCGTTGGTACTTGTCTCGTGTTTCTCATCTTCGTCTCGAAACTTGAACTTAACGGCAGATGTGGATGGGATCAAGTTTTAGCGGGCCCCACGGTGGGCGCCAAATGTTCCTACCGGTTGACTTCTTCGTCGGTTGACCTAGGATGAACACACCTCCTTCTAGGTTTGGAGTCACGTCTCTCTTAGTTGCTTCGAGTATGACTCCATTGTGACAGAGGGCGCCCTACCTATTGATGGCACTCCGAAACTCAAGTTAGTAAGGTCTCACAAAGCATCAATAAAACTTAGTTTAGTGTGCAAAAACAGCGTACCTTCATCTGGGGTCTCATGCCCCTTTTATAACCACTCATGCAACAATTTCTCGCTTGAGAGAATAAAATCTTAACTGAAAATATACTAAGCACATTTATCTTTTCATCTCTAACAGAAAAAACGGCCTACCACGTGCAACAATCATCTTCAGGTGCTAACCGCAGGCTAACATTCTGTTATAATTGCACGCCCCTATCTTCTTTAGGGTTTACAACAACTATCAACATGTATTTACGTGTAGCAACAACAATATATCAATAAATATAATAACAAACATTATAATAACTACTATTATATATATCTACTAGCACGAAAATAAGGGGTATCTCGTACGACAACCTTACCATGCGCTTTGGGCCCTTCCATCAAAATTGGGTCAGTCACATAAATCTTAGCTCGGCCCAACAATCGAGTTGGCCTCTTACCTTTTCCGAGCACCGAGCTATTGTTCACATATACTAGAGTGTCGAGCTTTGTACAATACAATATTATGTTTCAAACTTGAAATATATTTATGTTTATATCAAGACTTAAATTTTAAGTATAACTCAATCTTATTGAATTTTTTTTTTAAGTATAACCTAATCTCTGGTGCCATCTGTTTCTATGGGTGCCCTAAGTATTCACGTGCCATGCATGCATCTACCCTTGGGAACCCTAACCCTAATGGTTCTTAGTGCCTCTAATGATTATTTTCACGTGTCGCGCCTGTATGCGTTGTACACACCACGTGCATGGATCCTTTGTGACTTAGGCTTCCCTCATATCTAATGTTCTAACTGATGGTTTAGGATAGTTCTGGGACCCTCCTTACGTGGTTCAACATGACGTTCAGACCACCGATGTCCGATCTCTCCTTCTGTTGGTAAGGACCGATGTCGATCTCCAGCATCGGGGTCTTATGTTATTGATGCCCGAAGTCTCACTAATCTTCTGACAGGTGCATCTGGGACCCAGCTTACGTGACCCCTTCCACTTATCAGGCCTTGGTGCGCGATGTCTGAGGTTAGTTACTGGGATCGATGACCGAAAACTGGTCGGGACAGAAATAAAAAAAATAAAATAAAGTGATCCATACAAATAAATGAGAAATATGATATAAATAAAAGTGTTTGGTACGAAGAAATATAGAAAAAGAAAGAGAGAGATTAAAAAAATGTATTTACCTGTCATTTTTTCTTGTTCTTTTTAATAAGAATAAATAAATCATATTTGTGTCTGTTTTCTTACTTTTTTTTTTCCTTCAATCGAACTGTGTTATAAGTAAACCAATTGAAGGTGACAATTCTCATATATAAAATATTTTTACACAGTTTTTATGAAAGACACTGAAGCAGGATAATACTTTAAGAATCTAATCAATCAGTAAGTTACACAAACTCCTAGTAGGCATAAAAAACCTATTCCTCAGAAGTCAAAACTTGTTCTAACAATGTTCATTACTTTGCTTGTAGCGCAATATTCATTAAACTAGTCAACCTTTTCTACACATTGCAATTAGATGGATCAGATAATGAAATGTACATATATTTTCTCATTTGTATCTCTGAAAAACCTGTGATTGTATTAAGAGTTTAAACTACTATTGTTGGTTTAATACTTTAATACCTTCTACAACTTGTATTTCTTTATGATAACTAGGCCTGCCATGGAACCTTCCATTCTTTTTAAAGTTCAATTTCTTCTTACTTATTAACCATTTGGCACTGTAACAGATGCAATGGCCATTAGTAAATCCCATTGGCTATGATGAAAGACTTTTGTGTGTGGAATCGTGGGATGTTTGTTATGGATAACTCATTATTTCTTGGATTTATTTTCCTGGCATATACACAAATTATCTGCATTTGGCAATTGGTTATTCTCTTGATTTGAGCTTTTCTTCCGTTGGGTTGACATGATTTTAATGATGGTATTAAAAAAAGGTGCTTCTTCTATTATGTCATCCAATTACCAATTTATATAAAGTGATCTAAGAATAGCAATACCACCATCAAGCAGCCTCCAATTTTCATCAAAATGAAGTATTTTTCTCTCGTGTTACTTGCATTTTGGTCTATATATGTCCACCTCTTTGTTCTCTATTAACGTTAAACTCACAATGGATTATCCCAAAACTGGTTGCATCAGGCATCAGAAAATGAGACTGATCACATGCCACTGCTTGAATTCAGAAAATCCATACTCTCTAATCCACACATGGAATCTTTCTCTATTGGAATACTTCTACTCACTTTTGTAAGTGGCATGGAATCAATGTAATCTATTATAAAATGAATTTTAAACCTAACTCAATCTTTACAAAATCAGTTTATAAAATGAGGTTTGCACCCACTTATATATTATGAAATGCTTTAATCTTTAGTCGATGTAGGATCTCCAACATAATTTAAAGCATTCAGAGTTAAACTTGCAGGGATACATTGGTAATCTATCTTATATGAGAAGCATCAACTTCTATGGTGAAATCCCACCAAAATTGGGGCGATTGTCACAACTGCATAACCTTTCTGTAGGAAATAATTCATTGGTTGGAGAAATCACTACAAACTTGACAGGTTGCACTAATCTCAAGTTTTTACATCTAGGTGGGAACAATTTTATTCACAAAATACCTATAGAAATTGGCTCACTTCGAAAGCTTCAACACTTGATCCTTTCAAATAACGAGTATACTGGAGGAATCCCATCATTCATGGGAAATCTTTCATCTCTAACACTTCTTTCTGTAGAAGGAAACAACTTAGTGGGATCTATTCCACATGAAATATGTAGTCTCAAAATCTTGACATGGATAGCATTTCACCTCAACAAACTGAGAGGCACATTTCCTACCTGTCTCTACAACATCTCATCTCTTAATATAATCTCAGCTACAAACAATCAACTTAATGGCTCTCTTCCCACCAACATCTTCCACACTCTCCCCAATCTTCACAAACTTCTAATTTCTAACAACCAAATCATAGGTTCAATCCCACCTTCCATCACAAATGCATCTTTCCTTTCAATTCTTGATGCTGATAATAACTATTTAACAGGACAAGTTCCTAGTCTGAGCAAGTTACAGGATCTTCGATATCTATCTTTTTCTGGGAACAATCTAGGTGACAATTCTACTGATGATTTAGAAATTTTAAAATCATTGACAAACTGTAGACAGTTGCAAATGATAGATATAGGCTTCAATAATTTTGGAGGTCATTTGCCAAATTCTTTGGGCAATTTATCTATGCAACTCAACGAACTATATCAGGGAGGCAATCATATAGTAGGAGAAATCCCTTCTGCGATAGGAAACCTCATTGGTTTAGTTCTCTTGTCCATGACTGGTAACTCCATAGATGGAACTATCCCTACAACTTTTGGTAAGCTTCAGAATATGCAAAAGTTGAGGTTAGGTAGAAACAAGTTATCAGGGGGAATAGGAGCCTTCATTGGGAACCTAAGTCAATTGTTTCACTTGGATGTGGAAAAAATATGTTACATGGAAAGATTCCTCCAAATATAGGAAACTGCCAAAGGTTGCAACACTTAGTACTTTCAAGAAACAACCTTACAGGAACCATTCCCGTAGAGCTTTTCAGTATTTCCTCTCTAACAACCTCCTTGGATTTATCACAAAACTTGTTGAATGGTAGCATACCAGTAGAAGTGGGAAACCTTAAAAACCTTGGTTACTTAGATATGTCTGAGAATAATCTGTCTTATAACATTCCTCTATCTATAGGAGAATGCATAGTGTTGTAGTACCTCAATTTGAAAGGGAATTCTTTAAATGGAATCATACCACCCTCTTTGGCATCACTCAAAGGACTTCGAAGTTTAGACCTCTCACAAAACAGCTTGGGTGGATCAATTCCTAATGATCTGCAGAAAATTTCTGTCTTACAATACTTCAATGTGTCTCTTAACATGTTGGTTGGTGAGGTACCGCAGGGAGGTGTCTTTCAAAATGCTAGTGCGTTAGTGGTCACTGGGAACAAAAATCTCTGTGGAGGTATTTCAGAACTGCATCTACCACCATGCCCTGTCGATGGTAAGAAACTTGCAAAACTTCATCCATTCATGTTGATAGCAACGATAGTTAGCGCAGTCGCTTTTCTTCTCATCATTGCAAGTATTCTAACTATCCATCGGATGAGGAATAAGAAACCATCTTCGGATTCACCAGCAACTGCCTAAAGTTTCATATCAAAGCCCACACAACGCAACCAATGGGTTCTCAATCACAAATTTGATAGGCTCTTGGAATTTTAGCTTTGTCTACAAAGGAATTCTTAGGCCAGAAGAGAGTTGTTGCCATAAAAGTCTTGAACCTTCAAAAAAGAGGATCTCAAAAGAGTTTCATCGCTGAATGCAATGCACTAAAAAATATTAAACATCGAAATGTAGTTCCAATTTTAACATGCTGTTCTGGAATAGACTACAAATGTCAGGAATTTAAAGCTCTGATTTTTTAGTACATGAAAAATGGAAACTTAGAGCAATGGTTACATCAAAGCACATTAAGTGCAGAACATTCAAGAACATTGAACCTTTATCAAAGATTAAATATCATGATTGATGTTGCTTCTGCTTTACATTATCTTCATTATGAATGTGAGCAGTTGATCGTTCATTGTGATTTGAAGCCAGCAATGTCCTTCTTGATGATGACATGATTGCTCAAGTCAGTGATTTTGGCCTAGTAAGGCTTTTCTCAACTATCAATGGTACCAGTTCTCAGCTCACAAGTACAATTGTCATAAAGGGTACTCTCGGCTATGTTCCTCCAGGTTTGTTCTAAACTCTTGAACAAACGCTTCTTTGAAATTTTGAATTCCTCTATCTTTTAGTGAAAACTTGATAGATATTCACTGATAACAAAGTATGAAAATGTTTGCTATATTTTCTTGGAGTATGGAATGGGTTCTGAGGTGTCTACAGCTGGTGACATGTACAGTTTTGGGATTCTTCTTTTGGAGATGCTTACAGGAAGAAGACCAATAGATGAAATATTTGAAGATGGTCAAAATTTGCATACCTTTGTGGAAAGCTCATTTCCTGATAATCTTCTACAGGTTCTGGACCCATCCATTGTACTAAACCAAGAAGAAGAACAAAACAGTCAGAATCTTACTCCAACAGTTGAAAAGTTTATAGTTTCACTCTTTAAAATTGGACTTGTTTGTTCAATGGAATCACCCAAAGAAAGAATGAATATGGTTGATGTTACTAGGGAGCTAAGTGAAATCAGAAAAACTTTTCTTGCAATGTAACATGACATAATTTCCTGCTTATATTTTGCTGGAGAACAAACGTTGTAGCAAAACAGTATACTTTATTTTTTGAATTATTTCACTGATATTAGTTTTTCTTTCCAAACGTAGCAATATAAAATTGAGGGTTCAAGATGCTTAACTTCACATGATTATGCAGTTACAATTTCATTTTCTGCTATTTCTGCTATAGTTGATCAACATTACACTAAATACATATTTATTTGTGTTTATCATATAATTATTATATCTCAAACTCTAACTTAAACATCAGAATATCTAATCTTCTATATATAACATACTAGAGATTGAATACACAAAAGACATAGATCGACAACCAAAGAACCGAACCAATATTGATCGGTGGAAGAGAACTTCCTGCCCAAGCAAAACCAAATAGATATTCCACAAAAAAATTCTCATCTCAAGAACTTAACGCTTTTGCGCATTAACATCAACAAATTGATTGATAGATTTGACGTTCCACACCTTCTAAGTACAAATAAATTACTATTTTTATTTTAAATTTTATACTTAAAACTTTATTATTTGTTGTTTTTGCTGAATTTATGTCTAACTTGTCCTCTTTTAAGAAGCTTATACAAATATCATTCTAATTGGATTTGGATAAACCTGTTCAGTAATCATTATCACTCATTAGGTTTATTATTAAATTTAGAGATTAAGACAAACCAAATAAAACAATAAAAAATAATGAAAAATAATGAAAACCATATAAATGTCTAATTTGGTGGGATAATTGGTTGATTAGTTTTTATTTCAAAGTGTATATTAAGTAAAAAGCAACAAAATAAACGGTTAAGACCTACTTAACACAAGCTATTTTGTTTATGATAAATTAGTGAAAACACAGACGCTCAAGCACTTATGTATCTGCTTTTATCTCTGCATTTTTTTTTATTAGTATTTCCAAAGTCATAATAATATTACTATAACAATAAAGAAAAAAAAATATTGAATATCTTATATTTATTAATAATTCTCAATTTAGTTGAACAAACAAATAAAAGGAAATGAGATACAATTTGATAAAGAGGAATAAAAAATGAACCTGTCAAGAAGAGACAACATCACTCCCAAACAATGACTTTAAAGGTCTGATTGCGAAAAACAGGACAAACAACAGGTTACAATTGTAAATCCAAGTTATGAAGACTCAATCTTCCATAATAGTCATTTCTCCATAATGCAGTGAACTTTTTCCATATCTCGCGCGAGAAAGATTGCGTAAAAAATCATAGACTTAAAATTGTATTGACGAATTTAGAGAAGCTTCGATGTCACATTTGTGATGAGAAGAATAGGTGATCCATGAAGAAGGATGTAATTGGAATGAAGAAGAATAAGTTGTTTTGCTCATCGTTCACCGTCACAGATTGAGTCATCAGTGAAGTCATTCATTCATATTGTTTCAAAGAAAAAAATAAGAAACTAAATGATAGGAAGGAATAACAACTACGATTTTTAAGAAAGATGAAGATATGAGGAAAAAACTGATCCACCTCGTAAAAAATGTTTAATAAACTGCTTCACATTCAATTTAAAATTGGTAACTACTTTTTAAAAAATGATAAAATATTAGTTTTAAAAAAAGGTTTTTAATTAATTATAAAAATAATTAATTATTTATTAAATACTTAAAAAATATGAAATGATTGAAATGTTAAAAAATAAAACAATAAAATAAATATTAATATAAAGGTAAAATTGATAAATATTTCCTATATATATATAAGTATAGGCAGGAGACAATTCAATCCATTTTAATTATTCTTCATTTTTTATCCAAAAATTTAAAACATTGTTTTAAGAAAAATGAAAATAAAAAAAATAGAAGTAAATATTATCCCCACCCCTTAAATTTTAATATAAAACCCAAATATGTTAATAAAGAATTAAAACGAAGTACCTGCTGACATAATTTTGTACTTTGTTCAATGCAAGGAAGGAGCTAGGCCATAATTTTTCATTAATTGTAAATATTGTTTTCTCTCTATTTTTATTTTTGAACTTATTTTTAAAAAATGGTGTTTGCTTTTCATTTGGATCCCGATATATTAACACCCTTTGCACCTAACACACTTTTGACGCTGCATAAGTGGCACGGCGTTGCATAGGCGTGGCATCGTGGGGTGACATGGCAAAGTGAGTTTGCGTTCGATGACGTGGCAAGTGTTTTTAGGGGAGTGCTTTACAGCGGTTGGTAGTGATAACCGTCGTAGCATTTTTGAACTTGTTTGTGATGCGCATACACCGGGTGGTTGTGAAAACTGCTGTAACATTTCAAATTTAGGTAAAATTAATTGTCGCTGCCTTCTCTCTTTTTCGAGTGCAGTGCTTGAGGTTGAGTTGTTTTCACTTTTTCCGTTTTGTTGGATTTCCGAATGGGTTGTGGGTGTGGGGTTCCGATTCCCTTCCTCTTTGTTATGACAGTGATTTCGTTTGGGGTTTGTTCTATTTGCTCACTCTGTAATACGTTTCAAATTTAGGTCAAATTAAGCACCGCTGCCTTCTCTCTTTTTCGGGTGCAGTGCTTGAGGTTGAGTTGTTTTCAGTTTATCCGTTTTGTTGGATTTTCGACTGGGTTGTGGGTGTGGGGTTCCGATTCCCTTCGTCTTTGTTCTGAAAGTGATTTCGTTTGGGGTTTGTTCTGTTTGCTCCCTCTGTAATACGTTTCAAATTTAGGTCAAATTAAGTGCCGCTGCCTTCTCTCTTTTTCGGGTGCAGTGCTTAAGGTTGAGTTGTTTTCAGTTTATCCGTTTTGTTGGATTTCTGATTGGGTTGTGGGTGTTTACTTCCGTTTCCCTTCGTCTTTGTTCTGACAGTGATTTCGTTTGGGGTTTGTTCTATTTGCTCCCTCTGTAATACGTTTCAAATTTAGGTCAAATTAAGTGTCGCTGCCTTCTCTCTTTTTCGGGTGCAGTGCTTGAGGTTGAGTTGTTTTCAGTTTATCCGTTTTGTTGGATTTCCGATTGGGTTGTGGGTGTTTACTTTCGTTTCCCTTCGTCTTTGTTCTGACATTGACCTCGTTTTGGGGTTTGTTGCGTTTGTTGGTGTTCGTGTTCGTGTTCGTATTGTCTTGGTGAGTATGTGTTCTTTCCTTTGTTGTGATGTGTTTTGGTTCGTTCATTTGGAGTTTTTGTGGTTCACCATTTGTTCTGTTTGCTCATTTTTTGTGTTGTCCATGTTAGGTTTCTTTTTGAAGGAAAAGAAATGGCAGACGAGTATGGTGTGAACGAAGTTAATGTATGTTTATCTTACAAGGTATATATTGTTTCTTGTTCTTTTGTAAAGCAAGTAATCAGTTTATTGTTTACAATTGCACATTAGGGTGAGACACAGGGTATGTATAGAACATATCATTCAGATTAATGGTATGTTATCTTCTTCCCAAAGTAAGAGGATTGAAAGTACACCGTTTAAATGGTTGCTCTGATTGGAACAACTATTAAATATTTCAAGTACTATTTTGAAGGAGTTGGTTAGGAGGTGGTCTGCTGAGGACCAATGTTTTAGGATAAGGCAACATCTTGTGCCATTTAGTACTTTTGATGTCTGTATTAGTTCGGGATTAGGAATTAGTGGTATAAAAGTTGAATTACAAGATGATGAAGGGGGCCTTGTTAAAATATTATTTGGTTCTGAGGACATTACAATTGCTGGTATTGTGAGGAAGTTGAATGATAGTAAAATAAGAAAAAAAAAGATGTTGATGTATTTGTAAATTGTATATATTGCTTGGGTTTGCTATTTTCTATTTTCCTCGAACATCTAGGTCTTTTTGTAGTTTTCTGTTTACTTTGTTAGATAAGTTAGATTCTTTGAGTATGTACAACTGGGGTGAAGCTGTCCACAGGTTACTTGTTATCAGTCTAGGGCGTGCTTCTGAAACTTTGAACATGCAAAAAAATTCAGCCAGAGTATACCTAGCTGGATGTGTTGTTGTGTTGTAGGTTAGTTGAAGTGGTTTATCCATATTTTCATTGTGGAAGTGAAGGAGAAATCTTGTATTGTTGAAATTGAAAATAATTTAAAAAAAAAACCTTTTTTCATTGTAACAGTTGTGGACAATTCAACATGTGGGTGTTGTTGATGGGAGTCCAACATGTTCTTTTCCATGTATTCTTGCCTGACCATGTGTAAATGACCGATCAAGCAAAATACATGTTGCATTTGCTTCGAATAAGGTATTTTGAACTTTTTTATGAACTAAATGGTTATTCATATTTCCTCATTTTGAAGGTGTGGTTTTCATTTTTGTAAATTGGTTTATTGGAAAAAAAATTTAGATTATATGGGATTGGGGTCTATCAGAGGAAGAAGAGGTGTTGGACGTAGTGGTTGAAGCACGGAATTTTGGTCGAGAGTCATCACCAAAATTGTTTGAAAATGATGAATCCTCCTTCACTTGCATTGATTTGGACAGGATTTTGTGTGAACAACGAAAGTTCCAACAAAAGTGCAAAGAAAAGGCTAAGGAAAATGACAATCGCATTACCGCCATTGAAGACAAAATAAGACTTCTACAAGATCAAGTTTTTAAGGGCGACCATAATGTGAAGTCATCATCATACAAGACACCAACTCCAAGAAATACCGGTAAGACCCATCATGGTGTTGATTGTCAACTTATTTACCAGACTTTGACCTGTGGTTCTGATGGAGACAATAATAGGTTTGTGAATATTAAAGTGTGAAGTTTTAGGGTTCTATAGTAAAATCATGGTATGTTATATAATGTTTTTTGCTTGTGTGTAGAGTTGTCGTAGAGGTGAATAAGCAGATTTTGACACAAGCTGACATCCATTCCCTTAGGCCTAGAGGGAAAGTCGACAAGATGGTAAAATTTATTGTAAACATTTCTCATATAAAGTTCGATATAAAATTAACCGATGATTATTGCTTGTAGGTTATGTTGTTTGCATGTAGTACAATGATGTACGATGAAACAAAAAAAAGTGGAAGTGGCAAGGTCAAACGCTTTTTATTTAGTCCTTTTTTGCAGTATGTGTAATATATTTGTTCTTTCATTCATAGATTTATAGTGTTTTTGTAATTTTGTCATTCCATTTCATTACAGAGTACTATTATTGAAGAAATGAAGAACCCAAAATCGAAATTGTGGGTTTGGGATGCAAAGGATTACAAAGTTTATTTCCAGAATGGCATCTTTGAATTCCAACATATATCACATACTGAATTTGTGACTGCCAGATTCCAACATATACATAAAAATTAGATGATTACGTACTTTATAAACATGCATGGTGACCATTTTTTTGCTGAAACGTAGGTCTTTGTACCATTTGTGCATGATGACCACTGGTGGTGTTATGTGGTTAAGTGTGACAGTAAGGAGTTCTTTGTATTGGATTCCCTTGGGCACAATGATCGGTCACGCAAACATATTAATAAAGCTATGGAATGTATGTTGCTAAGTAAACGTGTATTGTTCGTGAAATGTAAAATATTAATTCATTTTTGTTGTATGCTTTTTTTGTGTTTTTGAAATTGATTGTATTTGGCCAGGCACAAAGACTTCAACATATGTTTAGTATCATTGGAATGGATGTTCCTCCCAACATTATTGAACCAAAGGTTCCATTACAACCAAATAAGTGAGTAGTTATCCATTTTGTAGTACCATGTAATTAAGGGTACATACGTTTATGTTGAACTGATTGTTGCCGTTGTGGTTAACATTTTTCAGTTATGATTGTGGGCTCATGGTCCTTAAATATATGAATTTATGGGATGAAGTCCAGAAGTTTGACGACAACAATATGCCATAAGATACTTCAGTTGGTTTTACTTTCATTAGATTTATATATGTTTTTGTTTGTCTTTTAAGGCACAAGTGTATATATTAATTTGAGATGTTGGCTGCTCAGGTTGAAATTCAAAGTTTGCGGCAGGAGTTGGTTTGCAAATGGGTGCTTCACGAAGACAATATCCATCGTCAACAATTGCTGTTAAATATAGAGTTGAGGGGTTGAAAAAAGTGACACACTACAATGTTTGATTATTAGGATAGGATATAGAGTTCAAGTTGTGATTGAAATTTGTAACTTGTAATAGGTAAATGTTTTTGTACATGGGTTTGCATTTTATTCAGAGAACTATACATATGTAAAACTTACAATGAGTATTTCATGTTATATATGTATAACATTAATTATTGATTTGAAATATCATTTGTGATTTCATGTTTCATTACTTTGCCTATAAATAAGACAGAAGTAGGTGAACACGAAATAACTTACAAATATGTAATGAATATTTGAATGACAAGAGTGTGTGAAGGGCAATGTTGAGTGTCCGGAGTGTGAGGGTGCCATTTCTGTGCTGGGGGGTGGTGAGGAAGTCATTTGTGGATGATTGGATGCAGGTGGTACTGTCAAGAGTTCATGCCAAGCAAGGCAACACAGCTAACAAGTTACACACACAGGGGTAACCACTTTTTCCCTAACACTAACTGTGGACGAAAGAGGGGGTTGGGCAAGTCCTTGATTGGTCCCAGGGTGTGTGAAGGGCAATGTTGAGTGTCCGGAGTGTGAGGGTGCCATTTCTGTGCTAGGGGGTGGTGAGGAAGTCATTCGTGGATGATTGGATGCAGGTGGTACAGTCAAGGGTTCATGCCAGGCAAGACAACACAGGTAACCAGTTACACACACAAGGGTAACCACTTTTTTCCTTGAGACTAATTGTAGACGAAAGTGGGGGTTGGGCAAGTCCTTGGTTGGTCCAAGGATGTGTGAAGGGCAATGTTGAGTGTCCAGGATGTGAGGGTGCCATTTCTGTGCTGGGGGGGGGTGCAGTAGTCATTCGAGGATGATTGGATGCTAGTGGTACTGTCAAGGGTTCATGACAGGCAAGGCAACATAGGTAACTAGTTACATACATAGGGGTAACCACTTTTTTCCCTGAGAATAATTGTGGATGAAAGTGGGGGTTGGGAAAGTCCTTGGTTGGTCCAAGGGTGTGTGAAAGGGAATGTTGAGTGTCCGGGGTGTGAGGGTGCCATTTTTGTGTTGGAAGGGTGGTAAGGAAGTCAATTGTGGATGATTGGATACATGTGGTAATGTCAAGGGTTCATGCCAGAAAAGGCAACACAGGTAACCAGTTACACACACAGGGGTAACCCCTTTTTTTCATGAAACTAATTGTGGACGAAAGTGGGGGTTGGGCAAGGTCCAAGGATGTGTGAAGGGCAATGTTGAGTGTTCGGGGTGTGAGGGTGCCATTTTTGTGCTGGGGGTGGTGAGGAAGTCATTCATGGATGATTGGATGCAAGTGGTACTGTGAAGGGTTCATGTCAGGCAAGGCAACACAGGTAATCAGTTACACATAAAGGGGAAACCATTTTTATCCCAGAGACTAATTGTGGACGAAAATGGGGTTGGGAAAGTCCTTGCTTAGTCCAAGGGTGTGTGAAGGGCAATGTTGAGTGTCCGGAGCCTAAGGGTGCAATTTATGTGCCGAGGGGTGGTGAGGAAGTCATTCGTGGATGATTGGATGCAAGTGGTACTATCAAGGGTTCATGCCACGCAAGCCAACTCAGCTAACCAGTTACACACAAAGGGGTAACCACTTTTTTCCCTGAGACTAATTGTAGACGAAAGTGGGGGTTGGGCAAGTCCTTGGTTGGTCTAAATGTATGTGAAGGGCAATGATGAATGTCCAGGGTGTGAGGGTGCCATTTCTGTGTTGGGGGGGGGTGAGGAAGTCATTCGTGGATGATTGGATGCAGGTGGTACTGTCAAGGGTTCATGTCTGGCAAGGCAACACTAGTAACTAGTTACACATACAGGGGTAACCACTTTTTTCCCTAAGAATAATTGAGGACGAAACTGGGGGTTGGGCAAGTCCTTGGTATGTCCAAGGATGTGTGAAGGGCAATGTTGAGTGTCCGGGGTGTGAGGGTGCCATTTCTGTGTTGGGAGGGTGGTGGGGAAGTCATTCGTGTATGATTGGATGCAGATGGTACAGTCAAAGGTGCATGTCAGGCAAGGCAACACAGGTAACCAATTACACATACAAGGGTAACCAATTTTTTCCCTGAATCTAATTGTGGACGAAAGTGGGGTTTGGGCAAGTCCTTCATTGGTCCAAGGGTGTGTGATGGGAAATGTTGAGTGTCCGGGGTGTGAGGGTGCCATTTCTGTGTTGGGAGGGTGGTGAGGAAGTCATTGGTGGATGATTGGATGCAGGTGGTTCTGTCAATGGTTCATGTTAGGCAAGGCAACACAGATAACCAGTTACACACACGCGGGTAACCACTTTTTTCTTGAGACTAATTGTGGACGAAAGTGAGGGTTGGGCAAGTCCTTGGTGGGTCAAAAGGGGTGTGAAAGGCAATGTTGAGTGTCCGGGGTGTGGGGATGCCATTTTTGTGCTGGGAGGGTGTTGAGAAAGTCATTTGTGGTTGATTGGATGCAGGTGGTTCTGTGAAGGGTTCTTGTCAGGCAAGGCAACACAGGTAACCAGTTACACACACAGGGGTAACCACTTTTTTCCCTAAGACTAGTTGTGGATGAAAGTGGGGGTTGGGCAAGTCATTGGTTTTTCCAAGGGTGTGTGAAGGGCAATGTTGAGTGTCCGGGGTGTGAGGGTGCCATTTCTGTGCTGGGGGGTGGTGAGGAATTCATTCGTGGATTATTGGATGAAGGTGGTACTGTGAAGTGTTTATGCCAGGCAAGGCAACACAGGTAACCAGTTCACACACATGAGTAACCGTTTGTTTCCCTGAGACTAATTGTGGACGAAAGTGGGGGTTGGGCAAGTCTTTGGTTGTTCCAATGGTGTGTGAAGGGCAATGTTGAGTGTCCGGGGTGCGAGGGTGCCATTTCTGTGTTGGGAGGGTGTTGAGGAAGTCATTCGTGGTTTATTGGATGCAGGTGGTATTGTGAAGGGTTGATGTCAGGCAAGGTAACACAGGTAACCAGTTCCACACACAAGGGAAACAATTTTTTCCTTGAGACTATTTGTGGATGAAAGTGGGGGTTGGGCAAGTCCTTGGTTGGTCCAAGGGAAGGCCATTGTTGAGTGTCTGGGGTGTGAGGGTGCCATTTGTGTGTTAGGGGGGGGGGGGGGGGGGGGGGGTCATGGGGGGGGGTTGGGGGGGGGGGGGGC
>Ga0123342_1006199_pt1 | contig 16746 bp, 11 predicted proteins | sample Turbeawhitnodule_FD_89960 | JGI IMG/M metagenome (GOLD analysis project Ga0123342, IMG submission 89960) | Root nodule microbial communities of legume samples collected from Mexico - Turtle bean Mexico white nodule | ecosystem: Host-associated > Plants > Roots > Nodule | place: Mexico: Nepantla... | reverse complement strand
TTCTGCTCCAACCATAAAGGAGAGTTTCGCTTGTGGATGATATAGGAAGTCCACTTCTGGTTACTGTATATGGGTTGGGATACCCCTGAAGTATCCCCTTTAATTTTATTTATTCATTGCTGAACAAAAAAAAAAAAAGAGTTAAACGTTAGTACTTTAGTGGGACATGTTTAACACAATTCTTACAAAAGGAGTTTTTTGTTATTTTGTATCGATTAGAGTTGAGATTTGTTATAAGCTAACTATTTTGAAATGAATTAGATAGATTTTGTTTTATTTGATTGTACTGAATTACACTGATGTCATGGAGCTAAGGCTTCTATACCAACAATTCTTGGAGTGAATAAGGTGTAATTAGTTGAATAATGTGATTTCATTGATTTGTGATTAACTTTTGTTTGATCTTGAGTCCTACAATATCTCTTACAATCCTAATCAATAATAAAGCAACTGAGAAAAGAAAAAGTTTATGGAACAAGATCACCTAAACAAATTTTAGCTCAAATTAAGAAGAAAAGAAAGAATAGTGATTTTCAATATAAGTTTATCAGTACACGATTTTTATTCCGTAAACTCATAAAACATACACAAAAACAAAACTTGTAGCATTGGATCCTCTTCAAAAATAAAAATGTGAGGACTACTCCTCTTAGGAATAAGTTGCAATGCAATAATGAAAGCTAAAATTGTGTCCTCCAATTACATACCTTTTGTATGAAAACTTTTTATCTTGGTGTTTTGTCCCTCAAACAACTTTTATACATCTTAACCTTATCAAAACCAATAACAAAATTAAAGTTCCCTTTGTATACCTCTATTCCTTTGACTTAATAACAACACCTTCAAATTTTAAATTTATATAGAAAATTTTCTCAAGGTTTAGATAAACCACAACTCTTCATTCCCTTTTTAGGAGAGTTAAGGAAGAAGCCATGGTGGAATCATGAGAACAACAGATAATGATGCAAATGTAGACTATTAACACTCACACTTAAGTACAAAGAAACAAAAGAAAGCAAAATCGGTACAAAGAAGCAAAGTAATTGATGATTCATGTTACAAGGCACGATGCTAAATGTTTTAATAGGAACGAAAAAAAGGAGATGGAAAAATACATAATTTTAATATTATTTTTAATTTTTAATATTTTAGCCAATCAAAAATAGATTTTAGTATTATTTATTATTATTTTTATTATAGTATTAACAAGGTATCTTGTAATGATTTTCTCAATTGGATTAAGTTTAACAATTTGTCTAGTATGCCTTTGACTGGACCTACACTACAAGAAAATCATTAAATAACAACCAAATTTAGAAAAAAAAAATAACGAGTCACTATATTGAATAAATTAAATATTATTTTAGAGACTAAAAAATTATTTTTATCTAAAGTGATTTCTATTATTAATAAAAAATTATAAAAATAGTTTCTAAATTAGTGTCTAAATTAGCTACCAAGATTTTAACTACTAATATTTTAGATTCTAAATTAGTCTCTAAAAGACTAATAGAGACTAATTTAGAATATAAAGTAGTTAGTAGTGTAAACCTTGGTAGCTAGTGGTTACACTACTACATAAAAGTGTTTTAACGACAGTTAAAAAGACCATAGGTAGATTTGGCTATGCTTAGGTTCCAAGCGAAATCCTCTTGATCTCCTTTTGTTCATTTTGGCTTGAGCCCTTTCTAAGCGAATTTGGGTTTTCTTCATGGTGAAGGAATCTTATGCGCTTAGTGCTTTTGATTCTGCTAAACCCCTTTTCCCAAGGATTTCTTGGATGTTTTGGCCTCAATTCTCTCAATGGATGTAGGTGCGCTTAACATTTTGGAAAATGTCCATTTGTTGAGCCATTCTCCATGTGTTGGGCGAATTGACTCTAAATTGTCATCCTTGTTTGCTTATTTTTCTGCACAATTATCTCAGTTTCCTTGTTCCCTTCATGTTCTTCATGTGCAACTTTAGTTAGACTGATTTGGCATGCTCCTTGTTGATAACTGTACAATTTTATCCTATTTTACATGTCTTTTTGCCTATGAATTTTGTTACAATTATACACTTATCAATTCCCCCCAACTTAACTCTTTGATTCCCTCAAGCAAAGTTATGCATTTACAATTGTCAACTTTCAGACTTGTGATTCTAGCACAAGTCTTAGCATACTAAGTTAGAATTACATATACAATTAAAACAATATTAGATCTCTAAAGCATGCATCGGTGAGTAGTTAGTTTCCCAATTTTGTTCCATGTTCCCACCCAGTTAGTTTTTTTTTTTTACTTTCTAAGTGATCCTTAGACTTCTTAGCTAATTTTGGAAGGGATAAGTATGATCTTGAGTCAACCTCTGGCAAATCCCTGACTTTGAAATCTCATGAAGTCCAAGAATTAAAGATAGAAGCCAAAAAAGAATGTTTAAGGATGAAGAAATCCAATCCGCTGAGTGGATTGGCCTGTGTTGAGCGAAGCACTAATCTCCTTGAAGCCCCTTGAATCTCAATTCTAAAATCTATAAATAAGGACCTTGGGGTAATGATCAAATCATCGAGAGGATATTGAAAGGCTAAATTACAACATTGACATGATGGATGGTAAAAACATTTAAGTTTATGGGGGAGTTTTGTTGAATAAACTTTAAATGCTAGATTTGGGTTTTAAAATTAGAAATTACTAGAAAATAAAAAAAATAAGAGTTTTGATAGAATGGAAGGTCAAAAGTTATGAATGGGATTTTATTATGTTGTTAGTGGGATTTTAAAACCATAATGAAATTTTATTATTTTCTAGTAACTTCTAATTTTAAAACCCACAAACTATGATTTAAAGTTTATTCAACATTTCTATCCATGAACAACAACTATGTAGCCTTTTGTTGCATAGAGCACCTTCCAACTCAAAAAAACTATTGAGCTTTAGCCCTCCATTCCCGAAAATTAGTCCCATCAAAAAATGGAAACTATAAATGACCCCAATCAAGAATCTCAATATAAGAATTTGGAGAATCTTGATTATTAAGATTGATAGCACTGAGTCTCAAATTTTGATACAGTTATATAGAACAAACCAAGTTGTCTATGGATTTTGTAAGGCTTATAAAGCATGTTGAGTGAACTCCCAAAAATTAGCCAAAGATCTCTCCAAAGAATCCATGTGTGTCTCCAATTCTTTATTGGTCACCATCTAGGCTCAGATAGCAATTTGTTAAACCTAGAAGTTTCTCTGGTCCAGCACTTCTCGTTCTACTCCTCTCACTCTCAGCAACGCACCAGCGCTTCTGCGAACCCAACACTGGTGGCCACTCGCACACGAAAGTACACACACTAAACTGAATAGAATTATTTTTCTCAGTAACCCTACTAAAGCAACAACTAGGCTTATATAACCCTCGATTACACAATGTTTTGTTAAACAGACAACCTTAGCTTACAAAAACATCAAAACCCAACTATGTTAAAAGAGTTATGAGATAATTTCTTATATAATTTGGAAGATGCTACAAGAATTTAATTTATATGTAAGTGTAAAATACTTTTATACATATGCTACAAGAACCTCTGTATCTATATATTGTGAAAATGATCTATTTAGTTTTTTTTTTGTTTGATTCTTGCAGTCAGAAATAACATGTAATCCAGCAAGAATCATAATACCCCATTGAATTAAAAGATATCTATAGGGGGAAAACTGAACAAAATTTTACAATTTCATGAAATTAATTGGTAATAACGTGAGACAAGTCAACATTTACGAATGTTATTTTACATCGATGATAAATATAAATTAAATTGTGTCTATATAGTAATTTTGTTTTACTTTTGATTTTTTTTTTTATCAGCAAAGAATTAAATAAAATTAAAAGGGACACTTCAGGGGTGTCCCAACCCTTATACAATTCGACTCAGAACACACACATTACATAGAGAGACATCCTACACCCCCATTCCACTATAAGCAACCTCCAGCACGTAGCCAGAGGGGCCACCTGCATAAGGGCTGGTATGCATAGCAAGCAATGAACCAGCCATCCAACTAACCCAACAAACCAGAATTACACATAAACCATTATTGCAATAGTTCCATTCACCATACTAAAGAGCAGTGTTGGCAATATCAGCGAAACCACCCAGTACTACAAACTGCCTCCATCCACACACCGTCCAAAGATGGCCCAGCGAAAGCGCATGTCCAGTTTCAACCCAGTATCTCATTCCCCCCAACTCTCCTCCCAGCATTGTTTTACTTTTGATGTGTTTATATTCTCATCTAATTAGAAATCAACAATGTTACTCTATACAATAATCTATGAGGAAATGATGGTACATAATTCTTTAAACTATCATTGTATTTTTATTAAGTTGTTTTTTATCTCTAAATTCTTTGAAGTTTAGATTAAACTAGAAAGATGTTAAAGTCTGAGAAGTTTACTTGATCTGTTACAATTTTCACTTTATTAATTGACATTCTAACATCTTTCACTTTAGCTCAAACTTTAATAAGTTGGAAAAAAGAGTTTAAAAGATAAATAAATAAAAAAGCATAGTTGTAGAAAAGATAAGAAGTGGCTGAAAAACCCTAAATGGGTAAAAAAACTCAATTACCCAGTAAACTCCTTATTGCCGAACAGAATGTCATCCTCTCTCTTTTTTCACGTAAAAAAAAATAATATTTACAACCCCTGCCAGTGCAATACAGTCATGTTCCATATCATGAAAATGTTCTTGAAGTGACGTTTTTCATTTCCAATTACAAAACCATCTACAGGCCTTTTCAATACAGACCGAAGGTATATACAGCAAACCAGCAAACAGCTATAATTCTTTGAATTAACAAATTACATGGGAAACTAAATCTTGTCAAATAACTTGTGTTGACCAGCTATCTATTATTCTATCATCGGCAGCTGTAGATTCAAACCAGCAGAAATAACCGGTAAGACATCAGATCTGTCAACCTCAACAATACTAAGAAACTATGATAGCATTGCTAAATTTCAACCCATCTTGTCTATTTTTCAGGTTCAATAAAATTGTATCTTCATCTATAACTTATATGGCACAATGGCATTTAAGAAAATAGCAGTCCATGCCCAACTGAAAATCATAACGCAATCATCAAGTAAACAGGGACGGTCACTGAAGAACACTATATTTGTATGAACCAAAAGAAAGCCTAGTATCTTAATGCATTAGCTAATTTTCCGGAAATCGACATTTCAGGAAGATGTGATTTGCATAATGTAACACAAATATGCAATTGCTCCTAGAACATCAGTCTTATAAAAAATTTCTTGTTCATCAATGACTAATTCATCGTGTGGTTATTCAACATCATAGGACATAGAATGCACATGTTTCCGCAGATATACTGCCATCAAATATCCAATATCGTTCTAGGTTTCTGGGAGACGGAAAGTATAACAGATAAAGAACAAAAGGGACCCAACCAAGTAACAATGGGTTGTTATTACTCGAATTCAAGGAGGTATTTATTCCCTGGCAGAGGCTATAGCTGAGTCTGAGACAACAAATTATAAAAATTTCAGAAACAGTTTTTAGTAAGCAATAGCAAGGACTCTATCTTAAATTTATCTATGTAAAAGCACCGCATCACCGAGACAGAATTAGGAAGATCCGAAAAGGCTTCAGTACTTCTTTCATAGCTTTTAGTAGGAGGAAGCATCATATTTTCAAAGGAAATAAAATTAGGATTCCAGTAAGTCAGTAACTGATTGTAAATACCTCTAATCAAATGCATAGGGATCATCTGCATAAGGATTAAGAGACCCTTCTGAAAACAAATCACCTATATTTGAAGGATTAGTATGTCCTACTCCTTTGATACTCTGCATTAATGAAATGTTAAAGGAAAAATCATAGAGTATTACTATAGCACACCAGGAAAGAGCACATACCACATGCAAAAACTTGTCCCCACAAACAATTGTACAAGGATTATTATCCCATCAGTTTGTCTTATATTCTTTTAGAAACAAAAGGGGAAAAATAATCTTTCAGCACAAACCCTTCCTCGCTTTTAATTATACTATATCAGTAGAATTTGATGAAATAACTCAATAAATAGCAAAAGATTCTTACATAACCAATTACAAATCTAGCAATTTACTGAGAAAAGATAAATAGTTTCAACATTAGGTAATCACCACGGAAAGCACTCAATTAAATAATAGTAACTAGATTATAAAAAAAATCTTTAAAGTAATAAGATCATATTAGCTCCTACCATTATCATTTCTGGTATCATAAGGATAGTGTAATAATGAAGATTAAGTGCATTTATGAATGGGGTTTTGCAAAAGCTAATTGAGGTTAAAATTGAGTTTGAAATAACCTGATTTTTGTTTGGATAACAACGTGCATTAGAAGACCGATTTTTGCAAAGAATATTGTTTAAGTACTTTCACTAAAAATTGATTTTGAATATGTAATTACCAAAATGGATTTAAAAGTTCACGTATATATTCAAATATAATTAGCTACTTTGACATATACATTAAAATATTTAACTTTTACCGTAGTATTTTCTCACTTCATGTTAATTATTAAAATTAAACATAAAATATATTCATAATATTTTAAAAAACTAAATTAATAAGTTATCAGCAAAGAGATTTTTTTCAGCCACTCCAAGAAATGCATCTCCACAAGCTACCTAGAGAATTTTTTAACCACGCCAACAAAAAGTGAAGGACGAAAAGATAAGGGATATGTAGATATCACTTCCTCCGCATAAAATAATTTTTGGCTAGAAATCCGAGGTCAAAACATAAAAGAAAGGTTTAAAAGATACTACAGCAAGAATATGACCATCCAGGAGAGGGAGCCAAGAAGAGACGCAACACGCACAAAGTAGATAAGGAGGGAAAATTACAGAAAATGCAACCATCGTTAAGGTAAATATGACTCTGGATGAAACTAGAACAGCCTACCTGTTGCTTCAACCCTTTCAACCCTAACATGGTTTTTATCAAGTGATGAAATATTACAAATTTGGATCAACACGCTTTCTATAAAAGGAAGGTGATTCACCATGAGCTTACCACAAAATCAAACATGTAATAAAATGTTGAAGTTTGATAACTTTGCTCCTTTATATTTTAAAGAAATAATGCGAAGTACAAACTATGCATGACATTCAAGTAAAAAAGAAGTTTTATCTGAGTTGGTTACCTTAACAACACTTCGAGGAGTATTTACTTTTGGTGTATTTATCTTTCGATTTCTAGAATCCTGACAATAACAAGAGATTCCATATTAACAGAGATGTAAGAAATCTACACACATTGATGCGTGTAATCATATTCACAGACACACGACTATATATGGTTAATAGAATTTAGAGGAAAATAAATACATGCCTCAAACATGACAGTACTTCTTGTTTTTCTTTTCTTTGTGATTTTTCTTCCATTAGAAGTCTCAACTTCATATTCATGGCGAGTTACCTGCTATAATTCAGTTAAGTAGCCAAGGTAATTGCCACATATCATAAGTTATTTACTTCTACTATCTTTCCAGGTCACGAATTAAGATCCCTGAAATACTAATCGTTTGCTATGTAATTGCTGCAATATAAGCCTCCTCTTGGCCGTTAATTCATAGTAAAGAAAGTCACCTTTCTATGACTCTTAGGAATATTCACTGCACTTCCTGTTTTAATGTTGTCCACTTTTTTCAACAACTTTGGTACTGGTGTTTGTGCTGCTTCAAAGTAAGGAGAGTCCTGTGAAAAGAGAGGAAAGACCAAGAATATCAGGTGACTTGGTGAGAACATAACAATAACCTGTTATGAAGGAAGGAAAAAGTAAAATTTCTTTTCTAGAATTTCGTTCTTACTACGTCATGCTGCAGATTTCTTTTGCCACCACAAGAACTCCTTCTCTTAATTGATGAAATGGAGTAATCCTATCATGTAAAAAGAATTATTTTAATTTTTCAAATTCAACTGAAATTAATTATAAAGGTTGATTACATTCACTAGGCTAATGTATTCTAACACTTATCTACCAGATTATCATCATATTCATACGTTCATGACATTTCACACGAATAGAATTGCTTAGGTATCTTAATCACTCGTAAACCACCTTTCAGGAGAACTTTTAAGAACATACGATATCAGAGTAAAAAGAAATTGCAATTGGAATACCCTTATACTCATGAAACCACTAAATAGTAAGTGTATTGATACTTTCTATAACGTTCATCTTTAAGAGAGTAAGGAGCTTGAAATGACTCATGATTTCAGTAAAATATACCAAATCACAACCAAACCAATGTCTATAATTTAAAAGCATCCACACATTATTTCTGCTCCAACTACATGAAGCCTCTGTCTTCCCTTCCCTTTGTGAAGAGCAAAATCGTCATTAAAATGTTTTCTAACTTCAATTTTAAAACAGCTATCCTACAAGGAACTGTGCCAATTAAATCTATCTAAAAGCATGTCAGTAAGAGTCGTTACAAATTAGTTATGCTTTCCGTAACAAGATTATGCCTATTTCATAAGTGATAATATTACCACGAAGAAAATGCATGTGAACCAGTGGGTGTTTATTTGCATCAACCTGCGGTGTATTTAGGTTCACAATTCATATGCTTGGGTTGAAAGAATATTAAAGAAGAAATTTTAGGTTAAAATGTTATACGAGCAATGTCCTCTCACTTCCCCAATTATGCTTACCAAAGGATAAATCTAATGTCAAACCAAAGGCATCCAAAACTTGAAAACTAACAAATATGACATCTATTTGGCAGCGACACAGACAAAAAGACTGAATCATAAATCAACCTGTTTTGAATTCACTTCTTGGTCCTCTTTGGGTTTGTCACTCATCACTTTCCACTGCAACTGCAACAAAGCCCTTTGCCTGTCTTCCTACCATATACCCCAAAAAATATTAATTATAAAATTATGAGATGAAATAAATTTATTATATCAGGTATTCCATACTTTGGATTTTTGAAGATGCAACTCCTCTTCCAGCTTCCGACACTCATCTTCAAGTTCACACCTCAATGCTTTAATCTGAGCTTCATGATCATTCCTCATAAACATTGTTTTCTACATTAAAGTATCAATAGGTGAAGAATTTTGTATACAAATCTGATTTGTCAAACGTGTGTGGGTGTGTCGCACCTCTCTCAGTTCTTTTTCGGCCTGCAGTTGGGTACGCTGTAGCTGTACATCGTGTTCAGCTATGAGACTTAGTTGCCTCTTGTCATGCTCCTCCCGCATTTGAGTAACCTGTAAATTGAGCAGGAAATCAAGTGACCGGTTGCCTGGAATTTTTTCAACTTTAAATTAATCAAATTTCATAAAAAAGAAAAGTAATGATACAATTACATTCCCACAACTCACAAGAGGTACATACCCGTTTAAAGAAAGGTATAGGGCTGTAATAGTAAAAAACTAACCTACTTAGACCAATTTAAATTATCACTTGAAAAACTTTGATACTTTTGCTTAACAGATTTCATGTTACTATCATGGACCGATTATTTAAAAAGCAATGTTCAAGATACATGAATGATTTGTTTTTTTGAGTGAATATCCAAATTGGTCATCCATCCAAAGTTGTCCCATTACTCTTTGGAAGTAAAAAAAAAAGGTCCTTATGTTGTCACTTGAAAAGTTGTTAAATTATTATTTTACTCAGCAATAACTTTATTTTAAAAGTGGATTTTTAACTAATCAGATCATAAAGTAATTAAAAGTGTAACCAAAGGCAAATCAGACCACTTATAATCTCATCTAATAGAAAATGCTATGCCAGATTACTTCTAAGTAACCAATAACACTTTTCTATGCTTACCAGCACCGTGTGTTCCTCCTGAATGCGCATCAACTGCTGCTTTGATTCTTCGTTGCATTCTGCAAGTTTTTTATCACACCTTCCCTCAATTTCGGCAATAGTTTTGTCTGTCTGAAGGTTAAAATTGGTTAGAAACAAGTTAATGGAAATAAAATGTTACAGATGCCAGGATATCATATCAAACCTTGTCTTTTTCCATATTGACAATTTCCATCTTCTCCAATTCATACTTCCTCTTAATTTCATTGATAGCCTGTTCAGATAATGAAGATTTCATCTGAAGTTAGGGCACTATACGTCAAGAACCAATAGTAGCTAGCCAGCTATATGTACAAGACCTGATCATTTCTCTGAGATATTTCTTTCAAATGCCTTGATAGTTCTAACTGTTTATTCTCTACCATTTGATCATATTGCTTTCTAGCTTCTGAAAGTTTGCTTTCAACAGCATTCAATAATGATATGTTCTGCAAAGTCATCCAAAAAACTTAAATAATACACAAAAACCCGTTAGGAACAGGCAATTTGCACTATATGTTTGCTCCAAAACCTCTGTGATTTGATCTTCTAGCTTCTTTTCCTGTTCCTTATGCTGTAAAACACGCTGTTCCTTTTCCTCCAGGACACTATGAAGCTGGATTACTTCTTGATCAAGAGAATCGGCATGCTGCTCTAGTTTTATTCTCTCCTTTTGCAAAGTATCTATTTCCTCTGATTTCTTCAATATCTCTGCCTGCAGTCTTCCTGTGTTTTCTTTGCTTTCAGTCTCTAATGCTGAAACCTTCAGCAGCAAGTCTTGCTGCAAAGCATTAGATACCTCAATAAAGAACTCGACAGTGTATGTCAATAGGAAATTAATTAAAGCAGATTAACTTTCATACCACGTGGTTGTCTGATGATCTAGAACTTTCTAACAGACATTCAGCTTTCTCTTCTAATTTGGAAATTAATACCTCTGCTTCTTTCTTTTTTGAGATTAAAGTCTCAGTTTCTGACACCAAACTTTGAATTCTCTCAGCAGCTAATCGAGAGTCCTCCGTAAGTTGGGCTACAGTAGATTCTTGAACTTTCTGAAGTTCATCCACAGTTTTGCTTAACTCAAGATTTTTCATTTGAGTTGCATTCTTTTCTAATTCCAAGACCACAAATTTATTATTAAGCTCACTATACAGGTATTGAGCATGTTTTGAGAAAGTTTCTCTCTCCTTCTGAACCAACTGGAAGCAAGAAGCATAGAGTAAATTCATTTCATCAAACTTGCTCAAAAGATTCAGGCTTTCTTTGTCTAAATTTGACAAATGTGCAGCCAATGATTGAAGTGTTTCTTTAAGATTTTCAATTTCCTGAAGTGACATGTCATGCTTTTCTTCAAGCCCAGCATTCAACAATTGAAGATCACTCTTTTCCTTCTCCAATTTCTCTTGACTGGTTATGTGATGCATAATTTCATCTTCTTTAACTTTTAACTGAAGGTGAACATCTTCCAAATTTGAGTTCAAATTCTCTGTAGCCAATCTACTAGATGTTAACATTTCTTCTAAATTCCTTATCATATTATCTGCAAACAAAGTGAATTTCCATACAACAATTCAAATTAGTAGCAAGTTAAGATACAGGACATCTACTCTGTTGAGAATTATAAGGATTTAGCTAGGAAAAGAAAAAAAAGTGAGACCTAATAACCTGAAATTGCATGAATTTGATGTGATACTAAAGACAAATTACTAGCCCATGTATAAGGTGAGAATAAAGCTATTTAGTATCTCAAAGACAATCTTCCATGAAAAATCAAATAATGTTATGTTAAATATTATCAGTATCTTCTCAGTCAAACAGAAATAGAACTTACTTTAATATCTCTTTTAATCATTTTCGTTTGGAAAGCATAGGAAGGTTCTACCTTGACGGACTATCAAGATATATAATATAGAAGCTGTTGAGTAGACTTTGTGCATTAAGCAATTAGTTACTTGTGGCCAGTGGTAGATCCAGAGAAAGACAAAGGTAGGGGTAGAAAGTAAATAAACTTTGACCAATAATTATGGATGCAACACAAAATATGGTTAAGATACGACTTGGAGATAAAGAAATGACAAAGGTTAAAAATCATTGGACATGACTATAATGCAACATATAAAATTACACTAAAATTAACATAATATACGAATTGATTTCACAATAGACAATTCATATTTTAAAAAACAAGTATCAGTTATTGTAGACATGATAGTGACAAAAATGCATTTAAAATATTCAAAGCACTTGTATAGTGTCCAACATGAATATATATATATATATGTATATGTATATATATATATATGTATATGTATATATATATATATGTATATGTATATATATATATATATATGTATATATATGTATATGTATGTATCTAAACTTATCTGTCACTACCACAAGATTTCTATCCTGAAGTATTTACCCTTTTGAGCTCCTCATTATAATAATTACAATAGTGTGTTTTTTTTTTTTTGGATAAAATACACACATACAATCACACATTTAGCAAAAAATTTAAGAGGCAGCAACTGAGGCTCACACTCACCCCTTCCTACATCTGCCTATGCCCGTGGTTCACCCACAGTAAGAGCATGTATGGTTTTAAATCATTGTTATAATCATTTAAAGAGAGGTATTGTATGGCTTTTTCTGTCTCAAATATGTAATGATTTCGATTCTTCAACATCAATAAATGTGTTTCTGCATATAATAGTACACATTAAAAATCATTATTCTAGTATTTTTGTTAAAAATCTGTGCAATTATTACGAAGTGCGTTACTTTGTAATGATTTCCATTCTTCAACATCCATGAAATGTGTTACTTCATATAATAGTATACATTACAAATCATTATTATAGTATCTTTGTTCAAAATCTATGCAATTCTTACAAAGTGATTTAAAATTGACTCAACCTTACAAGCCAAATTGGCTTGTAAGGTAAGGATTCCCCCACTTATATACATCACTATTGAGTTACGTATATAAAATGATGAATGATCCTTTTAGTGGATTCAGGATAAGCTCGGATATTATCTTGCATAATTGTTTAGGTATAACCCAACTTAACAAAACTAGCTTATAAGATAAAGATTGTCTCACTTATGTAGTGTATCTTAGTACTATCTCTAGTCAATGTTGGACTTAAGTTTTTCTCAATAGCAATAGACAGGAGGCTGAAAGGTCCGGCTAATAATTGAATTAGTTGTTAAGTTTATAATATATATAAAAAAAAGGATATAGCAAGACAAACAGAATAGAAGTCTAGTCTTCCTTTTAGTACAAAAGTAGAAGTCTAGCCATAGATTTGATTTATACCTCTTAACTTATTACTAGCTCCAAGTGCAATTACCCTTACCTTAAATAAGCAAGGCCAAATGTTTCTTTATTCCCCTGACATACCGACACACCTTGGTTTGAAATGGTAGTCAAATGGAAGATTATTACAACTTCTGCCAATTCGTGTACTGATTACCAAAAGGTGGCAATGGAACCTTAGGTTAGCTACATAAGTGACAGTACCAATTCCAAGAAATCAAGAACATTGAAGACTGAGAGCTAAGTACAAGTACCAAATAAGATCATTAAGCACAAAACATGCAAACCAGGAAGACTAATTTATTGATACTTTGCAGTATGCAACTTTCCAATTTCAAATATGACCTAAACAGTACACAACAAACAAAAATAGATACATAAACTGAACTCATGACCATGGAGAACCAAAATACGTTTAGTAATGACCAACCTCATCTGAAATCGTTTCAATATAATTCATGAATCCTACATCCCAAGAGATATAACATTAAACATAGCCGATTATATTCTAAGCAATTGCAATTTGCAACATAATCCTCACCTTTCTCTTGTACAACATTGGCAACTCTGCAAAGATCATCTCTGTGAAATTTCTCTTTTTCTTCTGAAGCAAGTTTGAGCTTCTCTAGCTCGTTATCACCTATAATAGGGATAACCATATGTTACGGTAACAAATCGAACCAAGTTATGTTTCAATTCAAATTTTTTACGGAAGTTTTAAACTTAAAAGAACTTACGGGTTCTAATTGTTTCCTGTGCAGAATCTAGCTTCAAAGACAAACCATCCATTTGTTTATTCAAGCTATCAAGAGCTTCTGAACTTGCTGACAGTTTATTTTCCAATGTCTCCTTATCTTTTTCGGCTATATCAGCAAGATGAACCGATAGACTAATTAAAAGAAAAATCAAATGGAAAAAAAAATAGTAAACATAGGGAACTTGAATATTCATACCATCCTGAACTAGACCAGCCAACTTCTGTAAAGTCTCAGTAAGTTGATCACAGAAAGTCTTAGTAGAAGAGAACTTAGACTCCAATCCCTTCCACAGTTTCTCCTCTTCCTTCTGCTTGACCTTGAGCTTGGCATTTTCGTTTAAAGCATTCTGCAATTTTTCTTCCAATGTATTCATACACTCCTGCGACTTCTTAAGCTTAGCATTCTGCCGAGGAACAGCAATTAAGTAACAACATTTCAATAAAACATCGAATACGAAACCCTAACCATAATACACTTTAATTAACGTGCGCGCAATCTTCGCCTCACAGAAGCTCAATCACAAAGGAAGTATCATCATACCGCATTTTCAAGATCAGTCTTCACCGAAGCTTGCTCTTTCACCAATTTCTCTGCAAATGAAGAACTCGAAGATGCATGGCTACGTTACCATAAGAATTTCGGACATAATCTTCGTTCCCGAATAAGGAGGAAAATATATCAAAAATCACATAATTAAAGTGAAATTGCGTTCAAAACCTGCGGTGAGCTTCAGGTTTGCAAAACTTCCCGATGAAATGGAATCCACAGAAGGACGCGCAGATAATGGCTTTGAAGTTCCCGAAATGGAACCGTACAACGATTTGAATTGGTCCAGACTCTTGGAGATTGGGAATCCTAGCTTCTTCTGCATAGCGAAGATCGAAATGGAACCCTAGAAAATGTCAGTGAAGTGTTCGAGCGTTTCTCTTCTCTTCCACACTACGCTCTGCAAGTGACGTTCCAGTTGAGTGTGAAATTGAAATTTAGTTAGGCGCCATGGTGACGCAATATTTATACTCTCGCGTGAGCGGGGTTCGTACTCGTGTAGACCGTTAACTTCCTTTTAGACAGAAACTTTTTTTTTTTTTTACTATATTAAATTAAATATTTGTTATTCTTATAATTTGTTGAAAAAAACTACTTTGAGGAAAGGAGACTTTTTTTTAAAATATCAAAAGAGGATATTTTCCAAAAATGACACAAAAAAAATAGTTCTATTTAAAATACACAATTTCTTAATTTTAATTTAATGAAATCACGATTAAAAACTTTTACAATAAAATTGTGGTTAAAATATAGTTTTATTTTTGAAAAACTCATATTAGTGGAGGTATTTACGTGGAAGTATGGGAGAGTTTATTAGAGTTTTCTATGCGTTTCTTGACGTTCAGACTGTTTTGGTTGTTGAATTTCATGGAGTTATATATACTTTGGAGGAAGGTCAAAAGTTGAAACTTACTAATGTCTGGCTGGAATGTGACTCTGTCTTGGTTTGTGTTGCGTTTACTATTAAGACAAATGTTTCTTGGATGTTTCGTAATCGATGGAATATTTGTCTTGATTACTGTGGAAAAATCAGGTTTGGAGTTACTCACTAATTTAAGATTTATTCATAAAGAATCCTTTCATTAGTATAATAGGTTTCTATCTAGTCTGTTCTTAAATTCTTTATTAATAGGTATAGTTTATATATATATATATATATATATATATATATATATATATATATATATATCGTTTTTGTTAACATATGAGTTTTGGTCTAGTCCTTCCATATTTTTGTATTTTTTTCTTATTTTAATAATATTTTTTCATATAAATGATTGTTTTTACTTTAGTTACGTAATGATACCTAATATAAAAACTTTTTATAAAAAAAAATAGATTTTAACATGTCCTAGAATGAAACATATCATGAAAAAGAAAAACCAAAGTTTACAACATAGGAACCATCTCATATAAAAAAAAACGCCTTATGAGAATGAGAAATATTGAAACATGTAATAAAAAAAGTCCAACCTAATACAAGAAAGGAGACACTAGATAATACCAAAAAAATAATAACTTATTATAAACATTCACATTTTCTCTACAGATATGAGAAACTTTGAAATTCATGTCACCATCCGTTAAGTGCGTTCATCTCCATTTTTGCTTTCATGCCAAACTCGTTTGCACATGTATTAACTAATCAAATATTAATGATCAAACTAAATTTTAAGAAAAAAGTTGTCACAATTTCTAAAACGAAAATACAGAGAATTCTTCCAAAATTCTGCGCAGATAAACCATTCCTTAGGTAACATTTAATGCATGACTGCAGATTCATTAGTAACAGTCATAGCATAATCACTTTCTATTTTCTCTGCACTTATCTCACTGCACCATCCTTCAAAACTACACTTGAACAAATTCATAGAGTCAAATACTTCAACATGTTTCCATATTTTCAATGTAAATATGGGTTGTGTTTTTAGCAGGTAGTACGTTGAAAATCATAAATAGAATATGTTCTCGAACTAGGTTGGGGACTGGGAGAACTATTGTCTTCGGATGTCACTCGGTCGGTCGTGTCTCACTTTCTCCTCCGGTCCTTCTTGCTGAACGACTCCTCAGGCTGGTGGGGTACCTGCAGATGGCACTCCCAGTGGGGTATCGTATTCGGCTGGTTAGAATACTGTAGATAATGACGTACCATCTTCCTTGGAATGCGTGATATTTATATTACCTTGATGGGCCCTTGCTGTTGGGCCGGATTAGGGGGTTGTTTAGCGATTAGGGTTGGATTAGGTCGTTCCCTAACCGTGGGTTGACCTTTGC
>Ga0123342_1006198_pt1 | contig 16747 bp, 9 predicted proteins | sample Turbeawhitnodule_FD_89960 | JGI IMG/M metagenome (GOLD analysis project Ga0123342, IMG submission 89960) | Root nodule microbial communities of legume samples collected from Mexico - Turtle bean Mexico white nodule | ecosystem: Host-associated > Plants > Roots > Nodule | place: Mexico: Nepantla... | reverse complement strand
TATAAACAATCGGTTGTTTCGACAAAACAATCGGTTGTTTTAACTTAGTTTGAAAAACATTTTACTTTCACAAAGATTGAGAATGCCTATGCTTTAGATTCGATCAAGGGGTGGATTACAACATTCAAACTACCCCAGAACTAAACTAAAACAGCACAACAACAACAAGCACAACCAAGACTTCAACATCCTTCAAAGGGTTTGGATCCTTCAAAGCTTGAACACCACTTGGTTCAACACTACGAACCTAGAGGCCCCATCAAGGGCCAGATCTATGCCGACTTCGTAGTGGAACTCTCCTCGACAGCCACACACCAAGAAGGGGCAGATTTCAGGTGGGTGCTCTCTGTAGATGGTTCCTCAAACCAACAAGGTAGTGGAATTGGTGTTAACTTGGAGGGACCAGATGGGTTGCTGATTGAGCAGGCCCTACGGTTCGCTTTCAAGGCCAACAACAACCAAGCCGAGTATGAGGCCCTGATCGTTGGAATGCTATTGGCTAAGGAGATGGGAGCGAAGGGGTTGTTGGCAAAGAGTGACTCTTTGCTAGTTAAAGGCTAAGTCACGGGGGAGTACCAAGCTAAAGACCCTCAGATGGCCGCATACCTGGAATATGTCCAGGTCATGAAGGAGTCGTTCGAAGTGCTCGAGTTAGTCCATGTGTCCAGAGAACAGAATGTCTGAGCTGACTTGCTTGCAAAGCTCGCCAGTTCGGGAAAGGGGGGCAGGCAGAGGACGGTGATTCAGGAGAGACCCTGAAGACACCTCGAACCACCACGGACAATGTGGCAGAAAATCAACATGTTAGCACATCGGAAGGACGAGGAGGAGTCATCAGTCGCTAACACAAGATATGGTGAAAACACCCAGAATAAGGAGGTACCCAGTTGTTGGGGAAATAGCGCTGCAAGTTTACCAGGTTGAATCAGGAGAAACCTAGATGACGGCCTACCAGTGCTACTTAGCCGATGAAGTACTCCTGTTAGAACCCGCAAAAGCTCGAAAAATCAAGAAAAATTCGAGCAAGTACACCCTGATCGATGGAAAACTGTTCAGGCACGGATTCACCAATCCTATACTGGTATGCGTAGACGGTGAACAATGCACGCGCATCATGGCAGAACTACACGAAGGGATATGCGGTAGCCACATCGGTGGCCGATCTATCTCGTCAAAGGCCATTCGTGCAGGGTACTACTGGCCAACCATGAGGGAAGATTGCAGGAGATACACCTAGCGGTGCAAGCAGTGCCAACAACATGCTGGTTGGCACAAGGCGCCCCCAAAGGAGTTGAGATTGATCTATAGCCCATGGCCATTTCATACCTAGGGAATCGATATTCTGGGGCCTTTCCCTTTGGCAATACGGCAGACGAAGTACCTTGTGGTTGCCATAGAGTATTTTACGAAGTGGATCGAGGTTGAGCCAGTGGCACAGATCACAACCCATAAAATCCAACACTTCGTGTGGAAAAACATAGTGTGCCGCTTCAGAATCCCGAAGAGGTTGGTATCTGATAATGGTGCCCAGTTTGCAAGCCAACAATTGGGAAAACTATGTACAAAATTGGGAGTGAAACAGGTGTTCGCATCAGTAGAACACCCCCAGACGAATGGACAGGTCAAGTCGGCCAACCGAGTTCTGCTCCGAGGTCTGAAGAGAAGGCTTGACAAAGCCAAAGGGGCCTGGGCGAAAGAAGTTCTTAGAACCGTGTGGGCCTACCACACTACTCCCCAATCCACAACCAGGGAGACACCTTTCAGCTTGGTGTATGGTTCAGACGCAATGATTCCAGTGGAAATCCGGGAGAATTCACCTCATTTCCAGAATTTCGTGGTCGAAGAGTCCAATGAAGAAAGGAAAGTAAACCTGGACCTACTGGATGAAGTGAGGGAAGAAGCAAGAATTAAGGCGGAAGCCTTGAAAAGGAGGGTGGAGTACAAGTACAATTCCAAGCTGAGACCTCGGCAATTCCAGGTCGCCGACCTGATGATGCGGAAGGTCCACCCGTACTAGTTAGAAAACAAGCTATCTCCCAAGTGGACCAGTCCTTTCAGAGTAACGAAGGCCCTTGGGAATGGAGCGTACAGGCTCGAAACTTTGGAGGGTGGCGCGATCCCTCGTACTTGGAACGCGACCAACCTGAAGTTCTATTTTAGTTAATTTTTGCATTGTACATGTTTAAGGGGGTATTCTTTTTCCCTCATAAAGGTTTTTTAACGAGGTCACCCGAATAAAATTCCAGTTATAAAGTTAAGAAATGTGCATTGCAGTTAAATGAACCTCTCCCTTGCAGTGATTAAGTCAAGAGCGAAAGTAGTATGGTTCCTTAGTGAACCTCCCTCTTGGGTGACTTCACCAAGGCCGAGAATAGTCTGGTTTGGCAGTTAAATGAACCTCTCCCTTGAAGTGATACGCGGAGAGTAGAGGAAGTTTGGTTCTCCTAATAAACCCTTCTCGTGTAAGTTCACCAAGGCGAAGAATGGTATGGTTCGCCAACAAAACGAACCTTCCCCTTGAAGTAATGCGTCTAGGATGGGAATAGTACGATTCAATGGTGAACCTCCCTCTTACGCAAGTTTACCAAGGCCAGGAATAGCGTGGTTCAAATGTTGAAAGCTTTCCCCTTGACTTTGTGCCAGCAGGGTCGCGACCAGTTATACAGGCCTGCCCTTTGACTTTATACAGCAAGGATGAGGTCGGTAAGAGTCGTTCAGCCGAGTTAGAAACACCAAGATGGGAGAAGTGTGATTCCGTAGGGAACCTCCCTCTTGCGTATTAACTCCAGGGTCGAACAACATGGCTCACCAGTTAAAAAGGGTCGTTCACTCGAGTTATACACACCAAGAGGGGAGAAGTATGGCTCCTTAGGGGACCCCCCTCATGCGTAATTACTCTAGGGTCGAACAGTATGGCTCACCAATTAAGTTCACCATTGCCTTTATGATGCAAGGTCGAGATCAGGAGGACACACCTCTCCTATGTTAGTAAGCCAAAGTCAAGAACGATGTGGTCCGCTCGTATTACTAGCAGGTTATCCCTGACGATCCAAGGAGGGCAGGGGCGAGACGAACGAATCACCCTACTTCGCAAGAGGAAGATCAAGAACATCAAAGGGGGGTTATCCTCGAGCCAAGGCCGAGCCAGTTAAGGGATTCACGCACACAACATACAAAGTTAAACGTGCTACCTAAAGGGCGAACCTAGGTAGAAAGCGCTGTTAGACAAAAGTTAGACAGAGCAAAGCGAATAAGGCAAGCAGTTAGACAAAAGTTAAATATTTGCAGAGATATAGGAATAAAAGTCAGATTGTTCCTCAGAAAGACGGAGTTATAGATATTACTCTCTCAGTACAAGTTGCCCATCAACAACGCACTTTGCCTCACCAAAGGGGGTAAGATCCACCTCAGGGTGCACGCAGGCAAACTGAGCAATGGCATCTTGAAACCCCTCATCGTAGGCGTCATCGGCGTCGTTTGTGAGCTCTTCCTCTCTCTTCCAGAAGGATTCAACCTTCTTAGCCAGCTCCCCCTCAACCTACCCCAGCAGGACCTCGCGCTGAGTCCCTCTTTCCTCCACCCTGGCCATCTTCTCTTTTATTTCCTCGACCAACCCTTCCAGCTTGATCACGTTGGTGCGAAGGGGCAAGATCCTCGCTTATACTTGGACTGCATCTTGGCCCTTATCTTAAAGAGCTTTCTTGGCGTCCTTCTCAGTTTTGCGAAGGCTTACCATCTCCACAAGCATCGTGGTATCGTGGTTGGCGAAGGTCTTGCCGTTAAGGGACATTTCCTCCTCCAACTTCGCCATCTTGGCCTTAAGTTCCCCTACCTCTTGGGCCCTGTTCAGCGCCAAGTCAGAGGCAATCAGGAAGTACCCAAGGCCATTAACAATGCAATCGTGGGAGAGGTTGCTGCTCAAGCCTTCCACCATCTCATTGTCTTGAACGCAATTGAATAATCGTTGGAGCAGCACGGGAAGCTAGGAGGTGGAGGGCATCTCTTGGCCCTCCGGGGCACTCTCCCCTCCGCCCTCATGAACAACGGGGTGGAGGGGGAAGAGGCGCTTGGAGGGTGGTCTATGAAGGTCGGGGTCCCACCGGAGGCAGAGGCAGAAGGTGCCATGGTCTCACCCACCCTTGGTCATTTAAAGACGAGACTGGTGCACGTGTCTTCGTCATTAGAATCGATAGCCACCACCCCTCTTAGCTCGACGGTGACAGGGGTTGGATTGATGGGTTGGGGAGCAGGTGTAGCCGAGGTTGAGGGGGCTATGGCCAGCAGGTCGACCAACTTTTTCTTTTTATCTTCGTTAAAGCCCATGTCTACACATAAACAACTAGTTAACACGGAATCACGAAGACAAATGAGGCACCAGCGAAAATTGAAATGAAACAAGAAGTATGGGAACTAGGAAATACCAATATATGTCTTAAGACTTTTTTGGCTAAACTCATGTTTGAGCAGCTCCAAAGTGCTGAAAGGTGTAGGGAGTCCAGAGATTAACTCGCATACCCCCCGCTCTTGAGGGGCTAGGTCCTCAAGACTTCGGGTCTCTGAAGGATGGGTTTGTCCATCAAATACAAGGGAAACCCATCGAGGAGAGTGGGGTCCCTCTGGTTGCTCCTGATTTTGAAGAAGTTCTTCTTGAACCCCTTATATCATTGTTGGAAGAGCGTTAAGAGCACCCTCCCAGCCACCCCATTAAAGTTGACCCACAATTTCTTCCCAGGGTCCTTAACTTCGAAGAAGAAAAGAAAGGTGTCTATAGACGGCGTAAGGTCGAGGCTGTAGCAAAGGATGGCGAAAGCCCTTACGAAGTCCCAACTATTGGGATGTAGTTGGGCAGGGGCTACGTTCACCTCGCTCAGGAGTGTGCGTTCGAAGGGAGTAAGGGGTAAACGGAGCCCCAGTCTTCGAAAAATGGTGGAATAAATGAAGCATAAGGGGCCCTAAGGATCGGAAGCTTCATCGGAACATACCAGTTCGCCCTCACGACAAGCCACGAACTTGTCATGGTCTTTGCCAAAAATGCACGAAGGGTGGCAGGTTTGCTTTTTCCTATAGGTTGCTATGCTTTCAAGGGATGTGAAGGTGGACGTTTCCTCTAGAAGGTCCATCGGTGCCCAGCGATATAGGGACTTGTAGAATGAGGCTGGAGGAGGGGGAACCGGTGAAGAGGTTGGAACAGGGGATGAAGTCGAGGTAGAATTGGAGTCTGAAGGAGAAGCCGGTTCAGGAACTCGTTTGGCTTGTTTGGTCATCTTGGATAAGAAAGCTAAAAAGGAGAAGAAAAAGAGAAACTTTAGAGGAAGAAAGTGGCTTAACTCACAAGAACCAGAGAAACCCAGAAAACTGAGACTCAAAGCATGAACAATAGAAATGAATGCGTAGAGAAATGCAGCAATCATAAGCAGTCTCAGGCAGTTAAAGGCATATTACGAGCAACGAAATCATGAATTGCAAAGCAGTCGGTGAATAAAAATCATACCTTTAGAGTATTGAGGTTCGAGGGTTTGAGTCTGGGAAGATAGAGAAGAGAGCGGTTTTTTGCAGAATGCCAAGTGAAGCTTCGAGTAAGTGAAAGTAATAAAACAGTGGTGGGAGCGTAAGGGTTAAAGTGTTTGAACAGTGCACGAAGAAGTTCAAGCGCCAACAAGTCCTAGCCATCGATCTTGACACGTGTACGTTTGATTAATGAAGAATCATGAGATGTCACTTCGGTGTACTGTTCACACCTGTTACCCAGTGCCACGTAGGTCGCCCAGCGCAATCACTTAGTCTCTTCACTTAAACAAGTTACAGTTCAAGACTGGGGGGCTTGTGTTCAGACCACTCCTCGGTCATTGACCTAGAGACTGACCTCAGATATCGCACACCGATGCTTGGTGATGGAAGGGGGGCCACGAGGTGAACCCCAGACGTACTCACCAAGGGATTGGTTAGTCTTTGGAAAATGGTATTCTAAGCACGATGCTGGAGATCGATATCGAACCTCACCGACAGAAGGAGGAGATCGAACATCGGTCGTCAGAACGTTGCATAGGGCCACGTAAGGTGGGCCCTAGAGTTTTGTTAAGATAAACAGTTAAATACAAGAGATATGTGGGAAGCCTAAGTCACGAGGGATCCATGCACGTGGTGTGCATGACGCATGAAGGCGCAACACGTGTGGATAATCCTAGGAAGCATTAAGGCCCATCAGGATTAGGGTTTCCGGGGAAAGCTGCATGCAAGGCACGTGAATACTTAGGACACCCACGAAGCAGATGGCGTTAGAGGCTAGGTGCACAAGATGGTACCCAAGCGGCCACTTTGTCATTCGTTGCACTCCAGTTAAGGGAAGTTCATGTGTCAGATACACTAAGATTCTATGAATAGCGGCGCAAGGACATTCTCCAAGGAACCCTAGTCAAGGGCAACGACGCAAAGGTAAACCCTAGTTTCAGCCTATATAAAGGGTGTCAAGAACCCTAGTAAGGTGATGGCATTGAGCTCTTCTCTTTTACGGTTTTTGGGTGGTTTGCGGAAGCTTAATAGGTTGTAGGTGTGGTAGCCTTGGAGGTGCATGATAAGTAGGGAAAATAGGAGAGGTTCGACCAGCTCCCTTTGGTTGGTGAAAGGGTTGAAGATTAAAGCCCTAAATCTAGAGAAATTTAGGCAAGGGAGTATGAATGACACAAATTTGGCAGCATTTCAATACTCAAAATAATCTTGGAATTACATGAGGCAGGCTCCTCCTTAAATAGCCTAGGAGGACCGTAAATGCACATGTAAATGAAAGAGAAATGCTAGCTAAATTACATGTAAGTGTGAGCACATGGAAGCACATGGGAGACATGAACACATGGGAGAAGTGGCGCCTAAATGGAGGTAGGTTCTAGAATCCGTCCTTGTGTGGTTGGTCTAGAACTTACGCCCATTAGGTCTAGCTAATTGGGTCGGTCCTAAGTTTACTTAGAAATGGGTATTTCTAATTAAATTTAGGTTTAACCTTTTAAGTACCACTTTGCATGTTTCATCATATTTACAAAATGACTTAAACTATGCTACTTTGACTAGAAAAGTAAAAAAGAACTATCACACACTAGAGTCTATGACATGTAAAAATGTGTCCTCTTTACCCCTCTTTGATCATGACTCTAGTGGTTGCCTCAATGTAGCATTTTAGTGACCTCTCAAAGGATTGGTGTTGGGGCCTCTTCCATCATAAGGTATGCAATTTCTAAGACTGAAGCTAATACACACTCTTGGTGTTTCTTTGCTCTAATACTGACTTGAGCGTCGGAGTGCAAACGGTCGCTAGGACGCCCCTTTGTCTTTGTAGGAGAGAGGTTTCTTGATCAAGTAGACACGATTCTCAAGCAAGATTTGAAGGGTCAAAGCTGCTGTTAAAGTCAACCGGCGAAGGGAGTCAACCGGCAGGAACAATCATCCATAAAATATTTTAAAGATTTGATTCCATAATCTCAATATACTCAACATATTGAGATTGTTCATTCTTCTCACAAGTTTTATTTCCTTTCTTTAGAAATAATATTTTATAATAAAGAAATAGTTCCTTGAACAGGAAATCGCCCTTACTTTACCAATTTTCGTTGTCATGTAAAGATGTTAGAGCCTAAAAATCTTCTTGAAAAAAAAGATGTTCTTGAAATAAGAATATAGCTTTTAGTTAATTTTTGCATTGGAGAGAGGTGAGTTAAATATCATGGAACCGTTTTAAAAACTCAAACCAAATTTTATTAAAAAAAAACTCTTAAATTACTTATGACTACAAAAAAATGTGTTAAGAACCCAAAGTAAAGTTGATCACCATGCTCAACAACCTCAGTAATTTACAGATTATCATTCCGTTTAGATAAAAAAAAGTGTATTAATTACTATGTAATAAGTTTAACATATGTTAATGAATTGATATCAATATTTGATCACTGACCTTTGTACTGTTTCTAGTTGAAAAAAAAATTAAGTTTTATTTATATTTTCAATGAACAAGGATACTTTATGTTTAGTTTTAATGTCTCTGTCTCTTTCAAAAGGAAAGGACAATTGGGTAGTTATATTCTAACTTTTTTTAGTAGAGAAGAAACGTAAGCTTTATTTAATGGGAAACAAATCTTTTTTTGGTGGCAAGTCAAAGCAAGTAAAAAGAGGATTCTATGAATTGGCTTTTATTTTATTGATTTCCTTCTCCTCCCACATTTAAATTGATATCATTCAATGATGGGCATAATTGGTAACCATTTCTGCCTTTTAGTGATTAGGATTTTGAAGCTTTTTTTATTATCTAATTTTGGCTATGCAATAAAACATATTTAGAAAATGAATATTTATTTCATATGCTCTAGGTTTCAAAACGTAAAAATTTCATAGTTATAAAAAATTTAAATTGATATATCATTCAATGCTGAACATGGCAACGATTTGTGCCATTAACCAAAAGTGATTAAGAATTTGAAGTTATTTTTGACAAATTCTTCCTACGCCCAATTATTTTCCTACCCCCAATTATTTTAGACTGTATAATTTTAAATTTTTAAAAATACTTTTTATTTTAGAAATAAAAATTAAAAATAATACATTTCGAAAAAATAGATCAGAATAGATTATTGTATTCCAAAAATAAAAATTTGAAAACAAAAATCAAAATCTCATTTTAAATAAAAAATCTGTAATTAAAAAAATTTGTTCCAAAAAAAAAATCCAAAATATATTCCAAAAAAATCCGGAATGTATATATACCTCGACATTTTCATTTTATCATAGTAAAATTAGGTTCAGTCATACAGTGCAAGAAGTAATTGCCCTACTTTTTTTTATCTAGTTTTTGAGTATGCAATAAAACATATTGAGAGAATGAATATTTATTTTATATGTGCTCAAGTTTTAAAAAAAGTATAATATAATTCTAGCTCAATTGGTCATAGTTATTGATAAAGAAATCGAGTAATTTATATTGTTTTATCACACCATATTTATGGATTTTGTTAATAGTGAAAGATTTTGCTGGTTATTTTCAATGAAGTTGTTTTTTTTAATATTGAGGTATGGTCCAATTAATCATTGCACAACAGGGTTTGCAAGGAGCCCTACCATCAAATTATTATTAATTAAAAAAGCTTTGAAACATTTGGTACGTTGTCATTTTAGCGTACCCAACCATCTTTGAAGTAAGCAAATTTAAAAATCTTATGTGCAATATTCCAAGTAAAAATCATTAAATATTCACATTTGACATATAGAGAGTAATAGTTTCAAGTCCACTACTTTTTTTCTATGTTTTGCTATGCATTCATCTTTACGAAAGTCTTACGTTAAATTATAAGAAGAGGTGTTTTTCTTTTCTCAAATAAAAAAGTGACAGTTAAAGAAATGGAGAGAGAAATAGTGACAATAATATTGGATGGAACCATAAATTATTACAATTTGTTATTTATTATTTTTTCTATTATTACCCATTCCCGAAAAACATGTTTCTCCTTAAGAATGAAGGAAGTCTCTACCAAATATCCTACTAAAACTTCCATCAGATATCCTTCTTTCAAAGTTGATGTTTCCATCTTATCAAAACTTTATTAAAAATGTGATTCTCTCCCTTAATAGTCATCCTATTTAAATTAGGCTTTTTTTAATTTTTTTTTTCTTATTTTATTGATAAAAAAAATTAAAATAGACTTACAGATTTATGTAAAGTAAAACTTGCATTAATATTGATATAAATATGACTAACAATAAACACATATAATGTAACTGAGAGACATAAAATATACAATTTTTTTAGAGAGAAAGATCAATTCCATAAACCACAACACCTAGGTGATCAAAGACTTTGAAAGACCCTTAAAACTGAGGTGTCAAAATTTATAGTTTTAACTCGATGAAAAACAAAAACTTGATGGTACATATGAAGCTTAATCTAAATAAAATCTCGTATATGAAATTGTCTATTACTTCTATCTCATGTCATGCCCATTCTATTTTCAACACTTTGTATATGAAATTTTAGTAGTTTTTACATGTCTTCATGTTTTCTTAAACTTTTATCAACCAATTTAATATTGAAATTTCTTGGAAGATAAGGTAAGTAGGACAAGGTTGAGGTTGGTTGACCATAAACTATTTCATAGAAAGTCACAAGAATAGAAGTATGGTAGGTGGTGCTGTACTACCATTAAGCTAACAATAGCCACTTAGACCATTGTTATGGAACGTCGACAATCATGCATATGAGGTAAGTCTTTAAGCAATAATTAATCACTTTATGATTTTTCATTGTTTGTGGGTTATTAGTTGAAGAAAGTTGCAGCTAAACTTTCCGAAATGCCATATTTCTAGAAGTTGTAGGAAAATCATGAAGTTTGAAGACATGATCCATGAAAAGATTGAGCCACATGATTATTGTGTAAGGATGAGATAGTGTCAAGAAATGAGAAACCTTGTTTTACCAATCCACCACAACAAAGATAACTAGGTTATAAGAAGTAAGTAACTTTTTGATAAAAGCCATAATTATATGCTGCCAAATATGATTTAGAATAGGTAAAGGTTAAAGTAAACCAAGGAAACAACTGTATCATATTTACATTGTTGCCCAATTGAACATTATTGATCAAATTCCAAGAATGAAACAATTTCATGATATCCTCCCATAGATGAACATCTTTGCCAATGACCAACCTTTCCTTATGTAATTCATCATTCTTTCAAGTACGGTATCTATAAGACCCAATATGATTATGTAGTTCCATGATTATCTTTTGAAAATCCATGTTCATCCCCAAGATTGCTTTATTCAGGCCACCAAATCATATTTGAAAGAATAGATAGCAAAAACCTAACATTCAACCTCTTCCACTCTTGAAAAAGCATGAGTTACTAGGTTTTCACGCCCTTGCTTTAAATATTCATAATGAAAGAACACAAAAGTTTTGCCTAGAGAATAAGTTTGCACACAAAGCTTAGAATAAAAAGTTGTATCAAATTGTATATGATTTGTAGTTTTTTTTTTTATGTTTGAGCACTTACCAACTTTGTATTTAATAGGTTTTCAAAGATATGATCTATATGTGTAATCTTTATGAGATATGATCTTGTGAGCTTGATAATTCATTGTTTTAAATCTTTGCATAAATATATCCTTGATCGATATTGCTCGTGTGATCATAGTCTTTACATGGAAGATCAAAATTTATTATAAGTTTTTTACTGTAAATTGACATTGTTTTATCTGGATTTATATTAATTTGAGCAGTTTCATCTTATCAAATATTATTGATTTTAAATATGAAAATCAATTTGGTGTGTTAATTACATTTATTCATTTATAAATAAATATAGATTGTTTAGGCATGATTATGATTATAATAATGATTGTGATGTATGTAATAGTAATATAATAACTCTACTAAATAAAACATACATTAGAAGGTTCATAACTAATATAGAGATTGAAATTATTAATTTAGTTATTTAATTAATTTTGTAAACATCAAAACTTTTCACCAATAGATGTTCCAATACTTCTAAACATGTCATCCAGGTCTTATAAAAAGTTCATTTTAATCCGATAAAAATACTTAAACATTTCATATGATGCCTACCTCATTGTGTTAATTAATTAAAACAAGTTTTCTAATTGATTAGAAATACTTAAAACCTTCTTCAACAACAAGTCTTATTATTTAATCTATTAAATCGAGTTTTTAATTTATTAAAATTGCTTAAAGTGCTTACTTAATTAATTTTAACCCATTAAAAAGATATTTAATTGGTTAAAAAGTTGGATCAAGCACACATGTTATTGTTTTAATGGATTCAAAAATAGTTTTTCATATACTAAATATGAAAGCTATATGTAAGAGCTATCTCATTATGTTTTCAATGAATCAATTTGGTAAATATTTCAAATCGTTTTAGAAACTAGATAGATGCTATAAGGGAAAAAAAACACTTTTTGGAGTAGTACTAAAAAACCAATGGATTGAAGATATTAATTTAACCATTTGATGTTGAGAATCACCTTTGTATATATCTTTTTTTTTTCATTTTTAACTCCAAAATTTTCAAGTGATCTTATTTCTTTTGTAAATTCTTTTGTGTAGTTTGCTCTTGATTAGAGTAATGAAGATGTTCATGTGATAGAGTGTTATAAGGTATTTTATTGGGATCATGTAGAGTTCAAGATATTAACTTTCTATTGTAATTTTAATATTTTGTAGTGTTTTTTTTGTGTAAAATTTAAAAGTTTTATTAGTTTAATTAGAGTTATTAAATGTAACTCTTTTGAGAGAATAAATTAATATAATTGATTTTTTTTTCTTTTATCATTCTTTACACATTGTTTTTGTGATAATCTTTTCTTTCATGCTTAAAGAAATATAATGAACTTTATTAAAAGTTTAATTCATTTTCCCTCTTAAACTCAATATTACATTCTAATAATTTTTTATAAGCTAAAGTTAGTTTATGCAAAAATAATAATTATATGAAATTTTACTATAAATTAACTCATAAATAGAACTAATTTTACCTTTTATTCTTACTATTCATTCTTAAAAGAAGCTTATGGACAAATTCCTCAATATTAAACTCCCATCAAAGTTGTTTTCCATGTAATTACTCCCATTTTTTAAGAAAATTATATTTGTATTTTTTTTCTTCATTATTGCAATTTTCCTTTTTATCACGGATATAAGTGTAATGTATTTAAAACGTAACGGGTGGTGTGTAAAGAAAAGTTTTAAAATGATATTGATATAGTTATTTAGTCTTTTTTTTTATTAATTGTAGAAAATGGATTAAAATATAATAAAATGAGATAGATTGAAATGGAAAGAATACAAATGCCATTCCCTTATTTGAAAAAAAAAAAAAGCAATGTAGAATTAGTTGTATTTTTTAATCCTCGTATTGTCTTTATTTTAGATATAGATTTTAGTACGTTGATGATTAGTAAAATTTGTGATTATAAAATGGTCATTTTTTAATTTAAAAGTTTTGTTCTATTACGTTTATCCCAAATTTGTAAATCAATCCAAATAACACTAAAAATATTGTTTCTAAGCTTTATTGTTTCTTGTTCTTATTTAATTCAAATTGAAGGCTAATCTCAGTAATTCTAAGGCCAAATCTTTTAATGCAAACCTTATTTCAATAGTAATTCTGATGGAAGAACAATATTTTAAATATTGTTTCTAAATTTTATTCAAATTCATCATCTTCCATTTAATTTATTCTTATTTTTACAACAACAAAAAAAGTTTCCACATCATCTATCTTCATTCTTTATTATCATTTTTTATCAACAATAAATAATTAAAAAATATGAATCACGAAGTGAGTTAACCCTTTTACATGACAGAAAAAAAAATCACCTAAACAACAAAGCCATGCTATATTCCATAAATTCTAAAACAACACCTAAAGAGCTATAATCCACAGTAGTAGCTAAAACAGAGTAGCAAATCTATCTCACCCTTGACATAAAATCGGTGAGATGTATGCAAAAAACACCAATAAAAACAAGCAATACACCAGATTTAAAAAAGGATTTTGCTTGCCTCCTTTAGGCTCATCTCTACACTTGAATTCACCACACACACATCTAAGCATGGTTTTAAACACTTAAACCTTACCAAATGTTAAAACCAAGCCAAGCCTTGAAGGTTACTCCTCATTTGATGCTTTTTGGTCTTGTGGAAAAAACATGCAACTGTTGGTGCAGAAAGACACTGTGCTCTAATCTAATATCTCTAATCACGTACTCCAGAACAGTCAGTCAATCTACTGTGTAATCGTTGCTAAAGCCTACACCACCAGCCTACACCCATGCATGTATTCTTGTCACTCTGCATCCATCCCTTTCTTGCACAAAACACAACTTCTTCCTACTTAATACTTGGCAAAAGAAAATAGCTTTACATAATCACCATCAATAAAGTACTACTTTTTGACATGTTTCATACAAATCATAGGTTCCTTGCACCATTCAGAATAGGTGAACTCAGCGTATTTTTCCTTTGAAGTAATCCATGGCCAAACTTTTCTTTGTGCCACCAAAAACACCTCTATGTGATCAACTCTTCGATTCTTAAAAACACACATATTCCTATGTTTCCAAATCTCACATACAATTGCAATCCACACCCCCCCAAATTCTAGAAAACGGTTCATTCACATTTGAAGGTCTAAATATCATGAAGTGTTTCTTAGCATCATAGTGGTTCACCGATAAACAACTAAACCATGACAAACACAGTCCCCAAATTCTCCACGCTACCTTATACTTAAAGAAAATATGGCTTACAATCTCCTTTTCCTCACCACATATTTGATAAGTGCTAGATTTAAGTAATATTTCATGTTAAAATAAAGGCACTTATGAGTATTAATTGATAAAGTAGACATAAAATAACCCCTAATTTATGAATTTATACCTTTTTACATATTTTGTGATTTTTTATCTGAATAAGAATGTTTTATTCCCAAATTTGTGTTAATTTCATGATTCTATGGAAAAATGGAGATGATTGGGCAAAAGAAGAATATACAAAGCTAAAGGGAAAGTTGAAACGCACTTGCACTCACTAAAGCTCGCCCAAACTCGCCTAAGCTAGACGCCCCATGGGATCTTGCCCAAGCAATCCGTATCTCGTCCAAGCGAGATTGCTCCAGAAGCATTGGGCCTTCTTTTGTGCAGCTCGCCCAAGCGAGCCCAATAACGTCCAAGCGAAAAGTCACTTAGTCCTAGCCAATTAGGTTAAATAGGAGGCTTGAGGCACAATCCTAGACGTGCAAGATTGAGAGGAAAACATCATTGAGTGAATTGTAATCCAATTGGGAGAATAAGAGATGTTAGAAACCCTAGAGGAGGCAGCGTCAAGGAGAAACATCCTGAATCTTCTTTTCTTACTCTCCCTGCTTGTAACAGCCATCATGTGTGGTTAATTCTACCATTGGGGATTGAGAGTAATTTGTTCAAACTCTTATGTATTGAGGTGATATGTAAACATAATATTATGTTCTTGATTGATGATTGATATTATTGTTTTTGTTTGTAATGCTTGGTTTACCATGATCTCAAAATTTAGATTTGACTAGAAAGTACTTCTATGTTTCTGATCCAAACGATAATGCTTAACATATTTAAATGTTAAGAATATATTTGAAATGTTAATTTCTATCAACATCTAATCCTAATGATAAGAAGTTTTTAAAACATGCGAGAAATCAATATTTAGGAAGCATCTTAATAATTTTATATGCGAGAAATCGATATAAATGATTTTTATACGAGTATCAATATCAATCAAATGACACAATATTTTCATTCTAATCAAAATATAAAAGAGAGAGAAAAATGAACCCCAATCCCTATTTTTCCGATTGCAGCAACAAACTCTTGGACATGTTTTCTTTTTAATAATTGCAATCATAAAAAATTCCAACAAACTTTATTATTCTGTTTCCTATTTAGTGAATCTTTTACTTGATTATTCAATTGTTCATTGTGGGTTTGATACCCTTCCTTAGAGACTAATTATTACTTCTGACAATGCGCATTTGCCGTAGAAAAGTCATCAATATTCCACAATTATTGCTTACCAGAGTTACTTCTTGCTTCATCAGATTATCCTTTGTTACTATACTATTTTGCAATACCCTCCAGATTGTAACTTAAATGGGAGAGTCTTTACCTTCTAGAATCTCTCAAAAAGAGTTTTGTCTCCACCTCAAACCTCTTTCTTTAGAGAGTTATATGCATATTTCAATGTAAAGCTCAACTACTCATCATCCCTCCAAACCTATTTATCCACTACAATCTCCCCCTCCTCAACTATCTTCTTGTTTTCCAAGAGTAGCATCAATTGATTCTCTTTTCACACAAACAAATTTCTCCTCCACCCAGGTTTCACTCCCACCTACTATTATTCTTCTTGCCTTCTTGTGCTAGATTACTACTCCGATCTATAGCAATGAAGTACAATCTTGGGTATTTGTGCATTAGTGATTCACTACCAATCCATTTATCTTCCTAGAATCTGATTTCCTTCCAATCTCATATCGCCCACCCAACTTTATCTTCAAAATCATTTCCCCAATCTTTTGAGTTTCATACCCTTTTCAAGTTTCTCCACCAAAGAGATTCCTTTATATCTTGTGTCCATACTTGGATTCCAATATTTCTTTCCACATACCACTATTATCTGTTTTGAGTCACCATATCCATTTACTTAATAGGACAATATTAAATGATCTTATATCTATTACTCCTAATCCTCCATTCTCTCTAGACTCACATATCTTATCCCGGGACACCCATGCCATTTTCCTTCTCACTAAGCCCCACCCCCACATACCACCAATTAAAACACAACTTTAAGAATTTTTACTACTCATTTAAAAACTAATACATCAAATTATTTATATTTGCTTTGAACTCAAGTAAAAAATAATTGACATTGGAATGAATATAGAAATTAAGTTTTATAAAAATAGTTAACTATAAATTTTTCAATAAAAATGATAGTGATAAGATCACTCATCTAGTTGAAGTTCAATTTTGTGGGTCTAATAAAAAAAATTATTTTATTTTATTTATAGATTATTTGAACATATTAACTGTTCCTACTAGGGAGATGGGACCTAGAGAACTATTGAAGTCTTCTTCTCCTTCCTTCGGTCGGTGAGGTGACTGGGTAGTGAACTGGGGTTCTCTTCGTCCTCCTGCTTCTCCTTCGGCCCT
>Ga0123342_1006197_pt1 | contig 16751 bp, 9 predicted proteins | sample Turbeawhitnodule_FD_89960 | JGI IMG/M metagenome (GOLD analysis project Ga0123342, IMG submission 89960) | Root nodule microbial communities of legume samples collected from Mexico - Turtle bean Mexico white nodule | ecosystem: Host-associated > Plants > Roots > Nodule | place: Mexico: Nepantla... | reverse complement strand
TCCAAGCTTCTTTAATTTTATCTTCGCAAAAATCTTTAGCTTCTGAATGGAGCCTCATGCAAAGAATATATGTTTCTTCCAAAATAAACTAACAAATATAAAATGCAGAATTACGAAAAAGTGGTTGCTACACCATAAATTTGATGGAATCAGGAACAGAACAAGCCGAACAAGCCTTAGAGAGGGGATTATGATTTTACACAATTCAACTACGGAATGATTTTCTTATTACAATCTTTAGCTGAAAACACTTTATACAGACAATAGTTTTTCCTTACAAAAATAAAAGGAAAAGATAGAACTAGTCCAGCAGATATTGTAGAAATCATATTGATGTCCTTACTCATCTGCTTCTCGATGTGGTTTGTATCCTGCCCCCCAAGTTGGAAAGAATTTTACCTCGAATTTAGAACTTTTGTAAATAACATAGTTAGTTTTTCACAGAGAAGATAGAAACATTTCTAGTTGTGGGATGTGAAGCCAACTTGTGTTGATTAAGCTTTGGGAGTTCATATGGGTGAGTTTTATATACAACCCATGTTTGTAAAGAATATTTTGGGATGAAATGACTTTTTGGTGAGAATTCTCTTAGAAGGTGAGAATCTTTACGAGGTGTTTGAATATCATCCCTAAAATTCTTTATCAAAGATGTCAAGTATTTAGAATCATTAGGTAATGAAAAAGATAAGGAAGAAGAACACCTTGGAGGTGCAAAATGTATTTTTGTATGGGTCAACATGATTGTTTTTACAACGTGAGGTGAGGTGTTGATACCCGTTTTATCTTTTCTTTCTTTATCTTTTTTCTTGGCCATCATGTAAAACTTTTCTATCATATTGCCAAGGCCTTCCCAAAAGCATAATTGTGGCTTCCATTGGCACAACATCACATAAAACTTCATCTTTATATTTTCCAATGACAAATGTTATGAGGACTTGTTTATTAACCATTATTTCACCCTCTTCACTAAGCCATTGTAACCTATATGGCTTTGTATGAGAGATAGTGGATAATCCAAACTTTTCCATTACTCTTGTACTTGCCACATTAGCACAACTACCTCCATCTATGATCATGGAACATAACTTATTGTTGATAAGGCAGCGGGTGTGGAAAATATTTTTCCTTTGGGTTTCATCAAAAGGTTTTTTAATAGAACCCAACATTTGTCTTACCATAAATAAGTCACCATCACAAGGTATTTCACACTCGTCCTCACTTGGGATTTTGAAGAGGAAGGAGGGAACTAACTTTAGATGTTTGGGAACTATGATCACTCACAACTATTCCCCTTTTAACCATCATTGTTCTTTTACTTATGAAATTGACAGCAATGTGCCCAAAACCTGGGCATTTAAAGCATTTTTTACTTGAGATTTTGGTGGGTGATTTAGGAGTAGAAGGTTTATCTTTAGAATCTTTATGGTGTTGGGTGATTTCTTTTGAGAAATTGGAAGGAGAATCTTGGTTTTGAAATTTGTTTTTGCCTTTCCAAGATTATTTGTAAAAGTCATCATTATGAGTATTTTTAAAAGAATTTTTCTTCAAAACTTGTGATTCAATCTTGATGGCTAGGTGAACCAATTTTTCCAAAGAAGTATACTCATATAATTCTACAACATCTTGTATTTCTCGTCGTAATCCACTCACAAATCTAGCAATCTTTGACTCTTCATTTTCATGCATATTAATTTTAGTCAAAGTTACTTTTGTTAGAATTAATGGCCTAAACAAGAGGGGGGTGAATTGTTTGACAAAAGATTTTCGCAAATATTGAATAAGAATGAAGTTTTAACAACAATCACATAAGAAGTAATCAAGGAAGCCAATCAAACAAGGTAATTGAAACTATTTTCAGAATTTCAATCGATTGAAACTTCGTTTTAACCAATTGTTTATGACAACAGCAATAACAAAATCAAATCAAACAGTTTATAAGGAGTGAGAGAGAGAGAAAGATTACACAACCAATTTATACTAGTTCACTCAACCCTGAGCTACATCCAGTCCCCAGAACAACCACTGGGTATTCCACTAGTAACCAATCACAAATTACAATACCCAACACCACAAAGAGGTGATCTTGATACCACAAGAACCATTCACCCTCTTTGCCTTCACACAACCTTAGTCAAAACACCCTCTGACCTTACAGGTTTACACACTTCACAGAAAAAGAAACTATTACAAGAATCAGAAAGGAACAAATTACACATGGATTTACAGGAATCATAGAGCTCATAAAATCATATCTTGAACCAATGCACAACTACTTAGCAATCCTGCAACTTTGATTTGAATATCTTCTCAAAAACAGTTTCAATCTCACTTTTTGTGTATATTTGTTTTTTTAAAAAAATTTAAAGAGAAACCATATTTATAGCTCTTAAAACTAGCTGTTCTAGGCAGTCAATCATCAGCCAAAACAGTTTTAATTCAACTGAAAAACATATTAACAGGTTTTTGAAAAGCTATTAGGAAATGTGACAATCAGCGGGTTGAAATGTCATTTTAACCGGTTGAATTGGTTAGACAGTTAGTCAACCAAGTCAAAAGCAGTTTTGAAAACCTTCAGCCAAGCTAAGTGACAACAAACGATTATATCGTGGTTTCAACCGGTTGTTTTTCTCTTTGCTTAGAAAAACACTTTTCTCTTTTAAAATAGATTGAACCAACTTGTGCAAAGGAATGATCTTTACAAGAATTCTAAACACCCTAGACTAAGCTCTAACCAAAAGCAGCACAACATCAACCTTCAACACAGATTTGGATCATCAAAGTTTCCATGTTCTACAACTTCTAAATCTTTAAAATACTCACCTACACTCCTAGATCCTTGATGAATTCGTTGGAGCTTCAACAAGAGTTCCTTCCTATAATGAGGGGGGACAAACTGTGTGCATGCATTCTTTTAAATCATACCAAAAGACTACGGCTAGCCTCTTGTTTAGCCCAATGTTCATTACATGTTGATGTCATCATTGCATGGCATGATCCTCAAATTCTAGGGAAGCTAACTTAACCTTTTAGTCCTCTTCAACCTCATACACGTTAAAATTTTTTTCTACCTTAGCTTCTCATCCTAGATATACATTTGGGTCACTATCCTCATTAAAACTAGGTAGTTTTATAAAAGGTAGAGTCTTCTTTAATTGTTGATGATGGCGCCTAACTTCATAATTTTGCACTCTCCAATCTTCTTCTTTTTGACTTTCATAGTGCATGTAATGTCTTGTATCTCTTTTAGGCTCTCATCTCCTTTCGTGGTTTTGTCTCGTTTGTATCCTCTAGCCTTTGCATCCTTTTCATTAGTTGTCACATTTTCTCTTCCTTGTGGGCCAAGCTTCTCTTGGTATCCTTTAGCTACCCCAAAAGACGTGTCTTTTGAGGATATTGTGGTTTGGAAGATTACCCTGAAGATAAATGATGCATATTTGCGCACAACAAAAATTAAACAATTAGTTTCTAACAACAAATAATGCACCCACTCATGTGTATCACTCGACTATTTAATAAAGGATGGAAAAAATGGTAGAATCACTCAAGAAAGGTTTTCAAAAACGCCAATGGGTCTATACTTGGTAGCAACACTTCAAGTGAAAGAGGTCAAAGCTCTTATCACTTGATCACCAAAGAAATCCTAACAAAACTAAAGAAAGATTTGAAGACAAGCAAGAAAAGATAAAAGAAAGCTTAACCAAATTAGAATTTAGCGGATGACAAAACTTTTAACAAGACAAACAAGAAAAGTACTTATGAAGACTCAAATAAACTTACTTAAACTTTTAACTGTGAAGTTTTAATTTTCTTAGAAATTATAAATCCAAGAAGGATAAAATTCCACACATATGAAAACAATTTGCAACATAAAAAGAATCATTTTTAGCACTTTTAAACTTGAAATGTGAATTGTATTCAAATTGATTTTGTCTTTGTTTTTGTTTTTATGGATTTAAAATGTCAACATTCTTGACTTTGCATATTTTTTTAATTCACTTTCAATTTTTGTAAATGATTGGGATTCAATTCATATGATCACTTGAATTCTTTGTTTGGAACTAAATCGATTACCACTTAAACAAATTGTAATTACTTTTAGCTCTTCACAGTTAAAATTAAAATAAGCATAATGGATTTAAATACTCCTAGAACACTAAGAACATAAGACTCAAGCAAAATAGGTAAGGTAAAGAAAAGATGACACAAAATAATTTAAAAGCAGAATTTAAATTGCGTAATGAATAAAAAGTGGAATTGTAAAAGACAATGAATTTAAAGATTGAATTGAAAGGTGTTAAATTGTAAAGCATAATTTAAATTGTTGGAAGATAAATCCATAATTAAAATGTGTTGGAATTTTAAAGCGTAGAAAATCAACTCAGAAAAGATAAGCACAATTACAACCATGCTCTGAATACCACATGATGTGAGTTGATTTTAGGATTGTACATTTTATGGGTTGCACTTTGTTTATGATTTTTTTTTTGAATTAGCAAAGATGAACGAGAAGAGAGAAAGAAATGGGAATGGTGCACACCGAAAACGACATTGTCTTCCCCAAGCGCCATTGTTTGAGTCTCGATAAGGGACTAGAAAAGGAGCGTTCCAAGACAGACTCCCAAAACGAATTCAAACAAAAATAAGTTGGATGAAAATAATACCTGGGTTGGAAGAATATGAGCGTCTTGGCATTATGGACCAAAGAACGAAAGAGAAGGAGCATCGTCGTCAAGAAAAGAGAATCGAGAGAGGAAGAAGAAAATAGTGTAATCCAAAAATTGAAAATATTATTTAGAATAGACTTTTTATGATGCTCAAAACTTGAAACTCATAGTAAATTTCATTCATATTTACAAATATATGTATATGACTTATTATGATGGGTAAGTATATAATCATCATAATAATCATCATAAAATGTCATTTTTCTATTAGTGTATATGATTTTTTTTTATGATTATGTTTGATGGAATTGAAATTTTTTAATTATTAATAAAACATTTCCTTTAATATATATATATATATTTATGTTGAAAAAATATTTTAACTATATAGATGAACAAATATAGGTTGAAGTGAATGAGTAATATATAAAAGAGATTAAAATTTTAGTTTACACTTTTTTTTATAAAAAATATATTTATATATATTTTTGTTATTTTTAAATTATATTTTAAAATATTAAATACTTTGTTGAGACCTTCTATTAAGTTTACAATAAAATAGATGATTTTGTAAGTTTATATAATCAACTAATTAGGTTCTACTTTTATACACATGTAGAATATATTAATACATAAAAATACTAATGATTTATTTTTTCTTCTAACAATTGATTATTAACTTTTTTATGTTTGATTAGAAAAGTCAGATTCGTGTCAGAAGTTAAAACGCACGTTTAGAAGAAGCAATTAATTTATTCACTTCCGTTATTAGCAGCAAATATTACGCCGACGAAAAATCAAATACATTTTCCTTGTTAAAAGCTAGAAAATAAAAAGTCGAATCTTTAGTCTACTGTAAAAGTTGCATATAAATAACTTTAGGGGTCCAAATTTAAAACATTGTCTAAATTTTTATTTTTATTTTATTATTATTATTATTGTCAAATTCTCCCTCCATAACTTCTCCTCTACTTCTATTAATTATAAAAATTTAGTTTTAATTTTTTTTTAAATTTAAAATAATCTTAATTGAAACATAAATTCAGTTACCTCTGCACCTCCTTTATCTTTCTTTTAATTACAATACTTCTATTGTTTTCATTAACAAGAAGTTTGTTATATTTCGTTGTTCTCCGACGAAAAGATTTTTTTTTTTTAGTTTTATACTTCATTTTTTATCTCACTATTTTTTTTTTTTAACTTCAAAAAAATAAAATAAAAAATAAATTATTGAAAACTCATCTAGCATTAGTAAAAACATGAGAAAACTTACTTCAATTACGACTATTTGAAAATAAAAAAAATATATCACATTTTTCTATGGTTAAGACGCAATCTGGTAATTTTTCGGGTTTGACCAACTCTGAAGTGGTTTTCATTTATTTATTTTTTATTACTGATAAAAAATGTAATTGGTAACTTTTCGGAGGGAAATTTCAATTAACAGGAATATAAATATCAAAGATATTATACTTTAGTTTTGTTAAAAAAAAATTTAACTAGGAATATTCACAACTTTATCTATTACTAATATTTAAAAAATTATATAACTAGTCAACCGGATAAATCAAGGGTGGTTTTGACAAAATGAGATTGAATAATGTATAAATGAAATATGGTATTGTAAAGTCGTAATTAAGAAGATAAAAAGAAAAAATTGGCTAATTGGTAGCACTCTTTAATTTTTATACACGATTTTCTGATCTTTTTTCAGTAATTTTAATTTTCACATTTAAAAAAAATGTATTTTTTTGTTAAATCATCAACTTCTGATGTGTTTTATTTTGGTTGGATTAAATTCTAATCTTAATATTTTATTTACAACAAACAAGAGAACATGTTCCACTCTTTCCGCACTTCTATTATATTAAAATAATATATTTAAAAAAGTAAAAAACGTAAATAATAATTTTAAATTTAGGAATTATGCATTTACTTGTAAATAGAAAGACTATACAATTATATGTTTTGCCAAATAATAAAATTATTTTAATTTGAAGAAAATATATTTTTACTTAAAATGGTACAAAAAATTATAGAATGGTATCTCTTTACTCCTTTATTTAAGTTTTCATAAAAAAATTAATTAAATATAAAAAAAGCATATGCAAAAGCGAGGATGGGACCAAAATTAGAGAGATGTTTTAAAATTTTGAAACATAAATCATGATAGAAAAAAAATTAAATGATCAGAGTTAGAAATTAAGAATTAAAGGACCAAAGTTTTAAATAGCTAAAAATATTTACTATTTTCTAAAAGGTTTTTTCAGTAACTGGTAATTAGTAAAAGATATAAAAAGCATTCTTTAATTAAATAATTCAATAATAAATGTCTATATTAGAAGCTGGTAGTGAAAAGATACAAAACAAATTCTTTAAATGGCAGCATGTGCATTATTTAATGATAAGTGTAAAATTCATAATTCATTAATTAATGAATGTCTATATCTAATGGTTGGGTAGACCAATTTAGTTCCATGGTACCCAAATTATCCAAGAGTGCAAATTTCCACATGTGATGTACACAACTACCGAAGTTAAATGACCCTAATGCCCCCGCAACCCAAAAGTACACAACAATGAAGTAACATGATAAAAAACAAAAATAACTTTATGATCAACTATATATTGTGTACCTTTTTTCCATTTTCTTCCCAATTTATATTCTCTAATTCTATGTTTATATATATATGTGTGTGCATGTTCATAGACATAGTTCACTAAACCTGGCATAAGGTGGTAAAGCATACTAAGCTTGTGATCAATATCATCTGTGATCACTGAGAAAAAAGAGAGAAATATGAGAAGGGAGTTTCATCCACTGTTAAGGGGAGGGAGAGGGCATAGCAAGTATAAACATGGATTTTCTGCAGCTGAAATGGAGTCACTGGCAAGCATGTGTGAGGTTGTGTTGCCTCCTTTGCCTATGGATGCTTTCAAGAGCAGAAAAGAAGACCAAGCTGGTGATGACGACACCAAGCTTCTGCAGTCCTTCTGTGACATTTCTGGTTCTCGCTATCCAATCCCTCATGAGGTATATATATGTCTTGTACTGGAAAACATATACATTTGTTGTCGTAATTTTCTGTCAAATTTGATCTTGGTTTTCATATTTAAAACAGATGTTTTTGTTTGGTTGCTGAGTTTTTGATAATTACAGAATTTTTGGTCTGTGTTTGAAGAGCTTAGGACTAAACTCAATTTGACCGAAGTTTGATCTTAGTTTATATATTTTAAAAATGATGATCATTTTCGTTGTTCTGTTCTTATAACTGATGAACTCTATCTGCATTTAAAGAGTTCATGATATCTAAAATTAAAAATTAAAAAAAATTAAGATACAATTTATTCTATAGGATTATTATTAGTATACAAGTATAGTATTGAATTAACAGTTTCTTCATCACATGTTTTCCTTCTCTGATTTGCAAGAAATTACTCTTGACAAGAAACAGCTGGAGTGTGTAAGTGGGACCCACATGGTTCCCATATGCTAATTTCTCAAATCCTTGCAGTTCTGCATTCTCTGAATGTGTGTGTACCTTCATGAACTCATAACAAGGGAAAGAAAGTAATTTCAAAATGCAGATTGAAATTCACCTCTGGTATGAGATTGAAGTACAAGGATTGATACACGTAACTGAATATGTAAATCATTAAATGAGTTGGCGATATCATTTGATCTTATACCTTAAAAAAGTAACTCATAATAACTGAGATTGTCGCAGCTACTCATTACTGTCTCTGTCTGTCCTTGTCATGCACTTGAAAGAATACTGTTTTCCATCAGTTTTACTTACTTGAGTGGCATTCACACACTTGTGAAAAATTGCAGAAAAAAAAGGTTAGGATGAGTTTGTATCCTAAATACTAGTGCATACCATTTTTCTGGAGCACATATAAGAAATCCCCTGTTTTAGAATGTTATCCCAGTACGGATTGAACCATATCCACTGTATCGTTTGGTTCGATATATTTAACTCTATTTTTTTCATTCAAAACCACTTGCTGCCATAATGAAGCTTCCGAAGTTAAGATTCTAGTGGTGATAGGGACCAAGGTAACTAATATTTAGTCTAGACCCTATACTTCTGAAATCAATTTATTATACTTTTAAGTGCAACTGTTATAAAAGTATTATTTATATCTATTTTATTTTATTAGACATTAACTTTTTTTATTAAAATATTAAAAATTTGATTTAATTTTATTGTTTTTTTTCCCCAAAAAATAACATGTAATTAGATAAAAATAAATAAATGGGTATTCTTCATATCTCTCATATATGGTAGAGGAAATTTTTTTAAAAAACTCTTTAAAACTGAACCAGCACAGTAATATTTGTTAGATTAGTTGAGTAATCCTTTGTCGGCAATCTTCATATCTCTCATATATCGTATTTTATTTTCAATGGTAACAGGTTGCTGAATTGCTCACAAATACGAGCTTAATTGAAGCACTAATACTGGTAAGAGTGGTTTTATGGATGCTGGCTACAAGGTTGGGCACCTTGTTGCTTTGTGGTTTCCTCTGTCTTGGTGAGAAATGGCCATATATCAACAACTTTTCAAACATGTCTTTGGAGAAGAGAGAAAAGATTGTGCAGAAGTGGTTAAAGCATAGGTTCCTCACACCTATTAGACTGGCATTTGTTTATGTCAAAGTCTTGTGCCTTTATTCTTTTTTCTCTATGGTATTGTTCAGCCTTTGTCCAAAATTCTCTTATTAATTGTTACTTGTCATCTGCACTAATGATTTCCTATAACATTATAACATTTCTCTACCAAACAAATACTCTTGCTCCCTCATTTGTTTTATTTCGTCTCCTTTTAATTTAGGCTTGTTAGTGTTTTTCTAAACTAAGTTCTTCCGTAAATATTTTTTTTATTGAGATTAAAGTTATAGACAATCTCTTGAAATTTTTGCAGGTTGATGAAAATGGTGATAACCCAGCATGGAAAGCCATTGGATATGAGGTATCAGATAATGAGAAACAGAATAATGTCTCCAATAATAGGCCCCTTGAAAAGGGGACTATAGAAACCATGCATGAATCTGATTCAACTCTTCAACAATCTCTGGCCAAGAAAGGCCTCAATGTTACACTGGACTTCAAAAGCAACATCCTCAAAGTCAAATGTGATGCAGTAGTTGTTGGGTCTGGTTGTGGTGGAGGTGTTGCAGCTGCTGTTCTTTCAAGTGCTGGCCACAAGGTGGTTGTTCTTGAGAAAGGAAACTATTTTTCTCCTCAGGACTATTCATCTCTAGAAGGTCCCTCCATGAAGCAACTATATGAAACTGGAGGGATCCTTGCTTCTGCGGACTCCAGAGTACTGATTTTGGCAGGATCAACAGTGGGTGGTGGCTCTGCTGTTAATTGGTCAGCCTGCATTAAAACACCACACAAGGTGCTGAAAGACTGGTCTGAGGGCCACAAGCTTCCCTTCTTTTCAAGCCAAGAATATCTCTCTGCAATGGAGACTGTATGTGAAAGGATTGGAGTCACAGAAAACTGTACACAAGAGGGATTCCAAAATCAAGTGCTGAGAAAAGGGTGTCAGAATCTTGGCCTCAAAGTTGACTATGTGGCAAGAAACTCTTCAGGTAATCATTACTGTGGCTCATGTGGTTATGGCTGTCCAAAAGGAGAGAAACAAGGGACTCAAGCTACTTGGCTTGTAGATGCAGTTGACAAAGGTGCAGTAATAATAACAGGATGCAAAGCTGAGAAGTTATTGTTGGAAAGCAACAGGAGTGGAAATGGCAGAAAGAAGAAATGCTTGGGAGTGGTGGCAAAAGTCTTGAACAAAGTAGTCACAATGAAGCTACAAATTGAGGCTAAAGTGACAATTTCCTCTGGTGGGGCACTTTTGACACCCCCTTTATTAATCTCTAGTGGACTACATAATAAGAACATTGGTAGGAACCTCCATCTCCACCCTGTCCTAATGACATGGGGATACTTCCCAGAATCAAATAATTCAGAATTTAAGGGCAAAGTCTATGAGGGAGGTATAATAACTTCAGTCCACAAAGTGCCATCAACAGACTCCAAATCCGATTCAAGAGCCATAATTGAAACCCCTTCGTTAGGACCAGCATGCTTTGCTGCACTTTTTCCTTGGGAGTCAGGACTAGACTTCAAAGAAAGAATGCTGAATTACCCCAGAACTGCCCATTTAATCACAATTATAAGAGACATGGCTTGTGGACAGGTGACATCAGAAGGAAGGATCATCTACAAGTTGAATGAAATTGACAGAGAAAACATGAGGGCTGGCATGCAACAAGCACTGAGGATTCTAATAGCTGCAGGAGCAGTTGAGGTAGGCACACACAGAAGTGATGGCCAGAGACTCAGGTGTAGTGGCGTTAGTGAAGATAAGGTGCAAGAGTTCTTGGACAGTGTGTGTCCAATGGAGGGAGCACTTTCACCAGGTGATAAATGGAACTTGTATAGTTCTGCACATCAAATGGGGAGCTGCAGAATGGGGGTCAATGAAAAAGAAGGTGCAGTTGATGAAAATGGAGAGACATGGGAGGCTGAAGGGTTGTTTGTTTGTGATGCTAGTGTGCTTCCTACTGCAGTAGGAGTCAATCCCATGATCACAATCCAATCAACTGCATACTGTATCTCTAATAGAATAGTAGACTACCTTGGAAGAGGTCAAATCTCAGAAGTTCCTTGAATTTTCGTCATCACTGGAGGCATGCAATTCCAGTTTGATCATCAAATTAGGTGCCTTTTAATACAAAAATAAGTTTTCAAATAGAGTTATTTTCATTTTCATGCACCTTTTGGTAAAGAAAATGTTTAGATTAGAGAAGGGACACATGATGGAATTTATAATCTTCATCTCCTATTAAGAAAGCAAATATGAGAATTGATTAAGTAATTGTGTGAATAGAAATATGGGGATTTGTTAATTCTTATTGGTATCTGGGGATATTTAATTCGAGTTTTCATTTTCCTTTGCTCGGTAAAGGTACTCTTGTATATGGAAACAAGAAAATCAATCACATAAAAATCTCATGTCTGCTTATATTTCAAATGTGAATAAGAATAAGAAATGTCATTGTCATTTCTCTTATACAATAATGAAACCAATTATCCATAATGTGTAGAAGTGTCAAAAAGTGAAAACTTTTATTTAATCTTTAAATATAAAAAAAAATATAAATTAGTCCTTTTATATTATAACTTAATAATAAACAGTTTCTTCTTTAAAGTTAAGTTAATCTTTAAAATTATATTGTAAAGATAAAATTATCTTAGAAATCTATTGTGAACTTTTTATTTATTGACTGAATGAATTTTAAGGAGTAAATTTGAGATGACTTAAAGGAAAAAGTGTGAAAAAAATTGAGATTGTTTGGATTAAAATAATTAAAGTAAAATTGTACTGCCAGACCTCGGACATCGCATCAGACATCGGCACCTGTGGAGTAGATCGGCTCGGTGGACTGGTCGCGATGGTGGGCTACGTAAGCGGGAGCCTAGAGATCGTATGTGTTGAAACTTATATAAAGAAAGACCTAATTTACGGGAGAATTCATGCATCTGGTGTGTATAGTACATTCGGGTCTAGCACAAGTAAATATTCCTTGAAGGCGCTAAGGCCCAAGAGCTCTAGGGTTTTCAGAAAAAGCTGCATGCATGACACATGAAGAATTAGGGCACCTACAGAATAATGGGTGAACATGTTAAACAGAGATATTTTATCTCTTGTGATAATATGCAAGTTAGTTATATATTAATTAATACATGTTAGTTACATATTAATTAATAGTTGTTGAGAATAAAAGAGGAGCACCCAAAAATAATGGTGCACATGTTAATTTTTGTTCATGCTGTTAGTACCTAAAGATAAGTGGTGCCCATGAACAGTGGTTTTCTGTTATTATTTTATGTTTTAGTAGAAATTATATTCTCGTTAGATGAATAAGTATAAAAGGGGCTTGAGACCCCAGTAAAGGAAGGTTGTTTCTGAGTACTAGAGACTGAAACTGATTATTATTTAGTATGTTATCAATAGGTACAACCTCCCTGTCTCAACGGAGGGTTGTTCTAGTGCGCCAGGAGGAGACAGACTAGAGACGGAGCTTGCCCATCCAGTCAACCTGAGGTCAACCGGCGAGAACAAAATTCATATTATCACAAAAATTGATTTTGGTTGCAAATAACATTAATTTTCCGTGAAAAATTATCAAGAAAAAATGGAACAACATCAATTATTGGCACACTCAACATCGGTTATCCACAAAAAATGAAGGCAAACTCATTGTGTTTTTAGTCTATTTGTGCATGAATGTTTACTTGAAAACAACACCAAAGAGAAACAAACCACCATGGCACAGCCTTCAACCACAGCCTCACGATTTTGAAAGTGAATAAACAACCGGGTAACAAAGTAAAATAAGAAAATTCAACTATCTTTCTTCTCTATTATCGCAATGCACCGCGGAACACATTTGCATGAATCAGAAACAAACAAATGCAATTTTCACAAATATGTCCGGGTGAATAGTAATTAATCACCGAATACGTTTAAGATTTAAATCAGTTTTTTTTTTTGTTTTTAATAATTAATTGACAATATTTCATAATTCAATAATTAAATTAGCCACTAAGAATATTAAAAATGGTTAAAGGAATAATTTATTTAAATATAAATAATGATATGGAAAAGAAGTTCTGTATTTTTGAATAGGAAAGTTGATGGTGCGGCAATTGCTAAATTGGCATATGCATCATACCTAATTTATCTGTCACTTGTATCCTCTTATTTAATATGGTAAGTTGAATGTTGCACTAAATTGGCTCGATTCGGCATCATACCTACTTTATTTATTATTTATTTCACCATCAAATAATAAAGATATATAATTTTTTCAAATATATATAAAATATTTAAATTTTTGAAAATATATCAAATTATTTCAAATTTTATGATTTTATTTATTTAATCTTTGAAATTCTAATTACAAAATTTTAAATATAGAAGTCCTTTTTAAAAAATATTATTATTCGTAATAATTATACTTTTACAAAAAAAATTATGAGTTTTTTTTTATGTAAGATGATGAAATAATGTTTGGGACCCACATTCTTTTTGCCTTGCATTTTGTTTACGTGATCGATATCTATTATGTTTCTCATTTCTGTGAGTACATGTGTGTTGTGCTGGTTCACATATAGATATATATTATCAATCACTTGTATAATGTGTCATTTATTAATATAAATTATTTATCAATTTTTTTATAACTAGCTTCTAGTGATAAATTAATTGTTTGTGTATACGTGTGGTTGATAAAATAATATACCAATATGTTTTGAAATTAATAATAATATACCAATGTGTTTGCATAATAATAGTGACAATAATAATTTCTCTAACTGATATAACTTGTGATCAATCCCACACACTGTTAATCAAGTGATTGAAATTTGAAATTATTTTTCTATTTTTACAAGTTTTATATGTGTTGGAATTTTTTTAATCCACATAATCTTTATAATTTGGCATTTCGATTCCGCAGAGCCAACATACATTAAAATCATTTTTATTTATAATAAATATACTTCAAATCTACAAATAACTATTTTAAATTAAACACATATTTGGCATTATAAAGACTTTAAATAAAATAAAATAAGCTTGTCAAAAAATTAAAGCTAGTATGACTTCTCTAAATTTTAAATCTTGTACAAGTTAATTTTAATTTATGAAAAAAAAATGAAATTCTTTAGAGAATATTGTTTTTCCAAAGATGTTGTACAATTATTCGGTTTTAATACGATAATGAAATATACCAACTAAATTATTAGATGAATGTGTGGCTCTTGGAGGAAGCAGCACTATGTGGTTAGCAGTTCTTAACTATTATTAAATTATCAAGTGCTTGCACAAATATATATCTTTCCATATCTTTGAAGGCCCTTCCAATTATAAAGAAGACATAACTGAGATAGTTATGTTAGTTGTTGGAAAAAGTAAGTAATAATGTGAATAGGGTGTTAAGAATAAATCGATATAAAAATATAATTAAAAATTAGGAAAAGAAAATTGATAACTGATTAAAATTGTTTTTTAAATTAATTTGGGTATTTTGTTTCCATAAGTGCGCCGTTTATGGTTTGATATTTGAAGCTGAAATTGAAATTAATTGTTTAAATTATTTTATATATTATATATATAAAGAAAAAACTAATATATCTAATCTAATTCATGTCTATATATTTTGTAAAAAAAATAATACGCTATGTTTACTATATGAATAAAGTGGAAAAAAAAGTTATTCTACTAATATAAATAACTTAGCAGAGAAAAAAAGCTGGAAAAAAAATTATGAAAAAAATAATATAAAAGAATTTATAAAACTCAACCACTTATAATTATTATAAAAATCCAAAAAGATGTTAGGAGAGACTCAGTTTTGGTTTTTATATTTCTTTTAAATAGTTCGCATCACAACTTAATGATGACACGTATACATGCAAACTACGCACGTTATATATGTAAATCACACCTAATGATAACAGATATATGACATATTTTGAGGGAGACGTTTTTAAATTATTAAAATGAATAGTTTACATCAATTTGAAAATCAATGTAACTACCATCAATATTAAAAAAGAAAAAATAAATAAATTAAGCATTGATTTGATATAAAAAGATACTCTCTTTTTTATATTGATTGAAAAAATAAATGATAATTCAATATATTTTTTCTTAACCAATGTAATACTTCGTTTATGTTTGGGAAAAAATAATTAGTGTATAAAGAAACCAGCTTATAACTGACCACTCAAGCAGCCAACTAAGTGTTTGTTGTGAGTTGATATTAATATTAAAGCTTAAGATAATAGATATAACACTATCTATTTTTGCTATAAGTTCAATTGAAGGTTTGTACATATCATAATATAACTTAAATACCTTACTATTTTTACAGGGAAGGGGATTGAGTTTGCTCTATAAGGATTTGCAAGGATTCTTTCCTAGTGCAAAATAAGAAAATAATGTTATTTATTTAGTGTGGCTTTGCGCTTACACGAATTCGTAAAAAATATGGTGGCATTTTTGAAATTATGTTGATTTACAAGTGCGACTATTTGAAAAGCTGCATTTGTAAATCAAAGCGTTTGGATTTACAAGTGCAGTTATAGCATTAGTCACACTTGTAAATCAATACGCTTGATTTACAAATGCGACTTTACCTAATAGCTGCAGTTGTAAATCTTTTTTACCCTAACATTTGGAGCGCGCCACATTCTTTTATACTTTCTTTCTCCTCTCTGCGTTTCCTTTGCACTGTTCCTGCTCCGTTCCAACTCGCGTTTGCGCTTTGCGTTCATTTGTTCTTCTGCAGCTTCATTCATTTGGTAAGTTCTTCGACCTCTCTTTGTGATGCACTGAATGTATACATTTTTTTCGTTTTTCTTTGGTTTGGTTTCTTACATGGTTAGTACTGTTACATTGCCTTCGTGGGTTCTTGTTGGGTTTTTCTCTTTGCTCCGTCGCAGCTTCCTTGTCCGTCACTGCTTCCGCTGCCGTCGCCACCGCTTCCGCTCTGTGTGCACTCTTCACCAACGAAGCCTTCTCACCCAAGGTTGGTTATTTTTTAATTTTTTTGATTTCTTTTAATGTTATGAATTTTTTTTTATGTATTATAATTTGTATTTTTTAAAATTTATATTATATAGTATTGATCCTGCCGGTTGACTTAGCGCTAGAGCGTTGCCTCGTCACGAACCTCCCCACCAGCTTGACTCCACGTGCCCTTCAAGTCCACACCACAGAAAGCCTCTCTGAGAATTTGAAAACACAAGGTGGCGCCTCTGCGGCCGGTGGCGCTCCGACGCTCAAGTCAGTAACAAGAACACCCAAAAACTGAGAGAAAATATGCTATGTAGGACCGTACTAAAGCACACAACCCTAGCAATGAGCCGTAATGAAAACGTACCTCTGCAAATTCTGTTAAGTTTACCTTTATAGCTAGGTTTCTTCTCTCTCCAGGCCGTTATGCTTTTGGACGCGTGGCTTGCATCCAGCCCTGCACGTGTCGCCATCTGGGCTG
>Ga0123342_1006196_pt1 | contig 16751 bp, 5 predicted proteins | sample Turbeawhitnodule_FD_89960 | JGI IMG/M metagenome (GOLD analysis project Ga0123342, IMG submission 89960) | Root nodule microbial communities of legume samples collected from Mexico - Turtle bean Mexico white nodule | ecosystem: Host-associated > Plants > Roots > Nodule | place: Mexico: Nepantla... | reverse complement strand
AAATATTTTAGTTTGATCTAAATTACACCAGAGAGCACCCAGGAAATTTGGATTGAACGAAAATAGTTTAGTTTGATCTAAATGACACCAGAGAGTACCCAGTAAATTTGGATTGATCGAAAACAGTTTAGTTTGATCTAAATTACACCAGAGAGCACCCAGGAAATTTGGATTAATCGAAAAGAGTTTAGTTTGATCTAAATCACACCAGAGAGCACCCAGGAAATTTGGATTGAACGAAAAGAGTCTAGTTTGATCTAAATCACACCAGAGAGCACCCAAGAAATTTGGATTGAACGAAAAGAGTTTAGTTTGATCTAAATCACACCAGATAGCAACCAGGAAATCTGGATTGATCGAAAATATTTTAGTTTGATCTAAATCACACCAGAGAGCACCCAGGAAATTTGGATTGATCGAAAATATTTTAGTTTGATCTAAATAACACCAGAGAACACCCATGAAATTTGGATTGATTGAAAATATTTTAGTTTGATCTAAATCACACCAGAGAGCACCCAGGAAATCTGGATTGATCGAAAATATTTTAGTTTGATCTAAATAACACCAGAGGGCACCCAAATATAACAAAGTCCATGTTATAGCTGAAAATTACTCTGAATCAACATCAAACAACCAATACTTAACACATTATAATTGTATAACAACAACCATATATCAAATTTCACATTCAAATCTCAGTCAATTTCTAATATACTTAAAACAAACAAATCCTGGAAGAAAGTTTGAGACTGGTGACCACGTCACCCCCACATCCAGATCTTCTAGTCTAGTGTTCTATTGAAAATTAAGACTAGCTTCCCTTACCTAAAATTTAGCAAATACTCGCTAAGAGCTCCAAATCCACCAAGAACTTAAAGTAACTTAATTTGCACCATAGAGTCCTAATAAAAAATCTAACTATATCATTAGGACCATGAGCTAACAGAGATTAACCCTAAAGCTAAAAGGGTCACATGCAAAGCAAGGACAAAAACAACCTAACAAGTTCAAAAGTTGACTCAGAGAGAAGAGCAAAAATGAACTTACTCTATCAAAGATTCTGATCGGGCAGTCTTGTAGTACTCACTGCCAGGAGTCTGATGGTGGATTCTGATCGTCGAACTGATGAACGAGGAAGTGAGAATCTTAAAGAGAAAGGAGAGGAAAGGAAAAGAACTTTCTAGAGAGATGGTGGTTCTTTTTAAAATGAAACCTGAATAACATAATTTTTATTTATATGCTGTTTTAAATTTAATAATAAAATATTCAGGTGTCATTCTAATTTTACCACTTCTACTCTAAGACTATTTTTCTCAATCCTTACAAGTATGATTAAAAGTATGATATCTTCTTTTTCATTTTATGTGGTGATGGTTGTTTGTGGTGACTAATAGTGAATGTTGGTTGTTGAGGTAAGTTTTGTGATGTTTTTACTTGTGCTCAGTGTATATTGTTCACTTATTGTATAATTTGAAAGTCACTAAATTTAGACAAAAAAATCAGTGAGGTGCAAAAATAGAGTACAAATCTAAAAAAAAAAAATTATCTTCGGTAGAAGAAACTTTTGGTTCCAATGGTAGCTTCAAGTTGCAATAATAGTCCCCTCATGAAACCTCCGCATTGCAAATACAACATGAAAATTCTTTGTAAAATTTTTGCAACATGAGAAAAAACTTCTAACTACAATATTCCCAAATGAAAGTCAGAGGAAGAATTTACCAATATAATATACATAACTCTACACTTTTTAATTTTTTTATTGATGTTTGACGCACTATATTTAATATAGTATGCAGACATTATGTGACATTTCTTTCTTATTTAATTTATCTTTATTTCAAAAATAAAATTTTAATTCATATAATTAAATTTATATTTTAAAATTTATACATATATCAGAATTTAAATATTTTATCTAAATAAAGTTTGTAAAACACAAAAATAAATAAGTAAGTCTTTAAAAAATAGTATAATGAAATAAAATGGAAACAATATTTAATAATTCTAAATTTTTGTTACTAAAAAATGTAATCAAAATTACTCATGATAATTTTTTAAAATTTTCAAAAAATTTATTGACCTATTTTTTGTAAAATAATTGATAAATTTTAAACTGCTATGAAAAAATAATAATAAAAATAAATAAATAAATAAATATTTTTAAAATTAATTTTTTTGAAAGACATTTAAAAATACAATAGAACCTTGAGTAAAATTACTTTATCACAAAAGTAATCTAATAATATAATATTTTTAAAATTATAATAAAAAGTCTCTTGCATGGCAAGTTATAAAAACATATTAATAAAAAATAAGGTAGGGGAAATTTGTGTGTACATGATTGATTAAGATAAGATATATCATATCTTATTAGTTATTAAGTTTTATGATCTTGAAAACTCTATCACGATGTCTCAAAATATATTATTAAAATTTAGGAGAGAGTTTGAGGTTCCGTTGTGATATGTTAGGACCATGTTGACAACTGAAAGTCTATATTTAGGATGTCACAATTCGGTACACTCTAAGATGAAAAACAAAGATCGTTCTAATATCTAAGGAAGTAATTATCAAGTTGATGAATATATGATAGTTCAAAGTAATACTCTGAATTAGAAGATTCATATTCTAAACTTTGGACTATTTGATACTTACTCAGCATCATCAATGTTAGACAATGAACATATAACTCTTTTGTGGGTTAAAAGATAGTTGATATTCTATAGAAAAATAATTATGATTGTATCAATGATTTTTAATGAGAAATTCTCAACTATCTAATCACTTCCTAAACAACTATTGATGTTCATAGTGTATCACTAGAATTTGGATATAGATTCATACATTTACACTAAAAGAAAAACATGAAATAGAAATCAATTTTAGAGACAAAAAATAATTAGTTGTTATAGTAACTAAATTAGAAACCATTTTAGAAACTAAAAAAAAATGGTTTCTAAATTAGTTTATATTATTGTTAAATGGTTTCTAAATTGGTATCTAATTAACAATCAAGATTTTAACTACCAATTATTTAGTTTCTAACCATTTAACAATAATAGAAACTAATTTAGAAACCAAAAATTTTTCAGTCTCTAAAATGGTCTCTAATTAAGTCACTATAGCAACTAATTATTTTTTGTCACTAAAAATTAGTTTTTATTTCATGATTTTCTTGTAGTGTTAATTGAAGTGAGACTCAGTCTTACGATTTCAAGTAAAATCACAAACATATATTGTTTGTTATTGAATGTTAATTTAAGTTTGATGTTTGAGACTTACAAAGATAATGGTATAAGTAAAAGATGAATTTGTTCAATAAAAGTTACTCAAGGTTAGTTTCACAGGATTTTATCTAAGATGTTGACTCAAATGACTTAGTTTAATATCCTTGATTAGTATTAATACATAGATAGTTGTCTGCTTTGATATAGGACTTTTATTATTCGATAGGAATCCATAACATATATCTATATGTTTTATTATACAGTTTGGATAATTATAAAGATGTAAAATATTATAATATTGGATTTTCTTCAAATACACATCAACATAAACAAGAAGAGGTTAGTCACTCTAATATTCAATCCTCGTATTTATTCAATTTTACGAACAATTGTCACCACTTACTTCGTCAATTCGCATTTCAACATATTCTTTACACATACGTTTTGTGTGAGTCAAATCATTTTCACCTCCATCAAATATATCCATTACTATTCAATGACACCTCTTTCAACATAACATCCAACACCATCTATTGATCATTATTGATAATGACGATAATGATGACACGATCATAATATAGAAAACAAAATTCAACCACCTACACCAACATGTCAAAAACCTATCTAACAAGTAAGAATTACAAAAAAGATCTAAAAGATAAACCAGAAAATCAATTTGTAGGAGAAACTCTCATAATAATTTGATTGTAAAATCTTATATAACGTATTTAATAAAAAAATTAACTAGTTTAAAATATTTACATTTTTTTATATTTTGTTTAACTCCATTAAATTATATATGATAAAAGTTAAGTTAACAAAGTTATTCAAAGCTTATCAACTAAAAATAAAGTACCTACATTTAAAAAAAATATATATAGACCTCAACTTTATTTTTAAAGCTAACACAATATAATTAGTAAAATTTTAATTAACTATATGAATAACTTTAATTTACTTATTTATAATTATTTTATATAAATATAAATAAAAAAATGGAAAAGTAGAAAAAAATCATCATTGAGTGATGACTTTTTTTAAATGTGACAACTTCAATAAAAAAGAAGTTATACTGAAGTAACAATGGACTAGGCAAAAATATAATTTACTATTAACTTATTTTGTTTCACTAAAAAAATATTTAGAAGTTTAATTCAATTCACCCAGAGAATAATTTTAACTTTTAATGTATGAATATCTAATTTATCCATAAAAATAATATATTATAAAAAAAAATCAGTTGTGAAATATTCTTTATTTTCTCTTTTTTTTCTCATGTTTTTCATTTCTCTTTATGAATTGAAATTGGATTTATTTATACAATATTGTTCATAACAAATATTCTTCTTTCAATACACAGTCTCGATTGGTTATTTTTGCTGTAGCACGACGTTCATTATGTTGAAAATGTTCTTTTAAAATTTTAAACATGAAAAAATATAATAAATTAATTTTTATCAATTAAGTATGAATAAGATGATCTATTATATTTAAAAATAAAAATGAATGGATCATATTTTTTTAAGCATAAATGAATTGTTATTGTTAAAGTTAAATAAAAATAATGTATTTGAGAACAATGTATTTTAAATTAAAAAAATATATAATTATTCTCCTACTGTGCACGTCTTTATCTAGTTTTTCATATATCTTATCCAGTTTTGTGTTTGAGTAACTTTCTATTATTTGAGGTATACTTTTTTTTTTTTTCAAATGTGTCACTTTAAACTTTATATCCTTATGAAGATACACACAAATCTTTATACGTATCAAATAAGTAATTATCTGGTCGTGTCCTACACTTGTTTTATTCATAAATTTTTTTAAAGGATACTTTATTTTAAAAAACATAATATATACTCATAATTTAAATTAAAATATTATTATGTATTAGTATTTTTCAAATAACATAATACAAAACTTGTAATGTTTAAATTAGTTTTGTTTGAACTAAAAGAAAAGGTCCAAGGATCAAAACGAATTGAAAACACTAATCTTTTCCACTGAATGAATGACAAATCAGCTAATCCAACTCAACTTGCTATTTCATCCCGATCCACAACTTTCAAGAACCCAACATCAGCAGAATTTAGTTTCATAAAGACATCTCAAATTTTCACATAGGTGGTAACCTTCCAAGAGGATAACCACATAGATTTCTTAAAAAATCATCATGAAGGAAATATAAGAAGACAAGTGGGGGCCTAAAGAGACAAGAGTGTCCAAAATGGTTACGGATAAGTAATATCAATTGTCAGCAGAGAGGACCAGAACCCTCAACACTTTTCATATTGCAACCACCTTTGGACATCATTATCAATTTCTCTTACAATGTGTGCATGACAAACCAAAGCAAATCATCATATGGATTTCAAATCTTCTAAAACCACTGCAGCAAGCAGATAAGACTTTCTATAAGTTAAAATAGAAATTATAATAAACAATCACTTGAATGATGTTATACAATATTCTAAATGATACTCTAATCAGAGGTCCTCTTGTCTTCAGATTCTTGCTATGGTCAACAATAGCACACTCCCACGTCATAGTAATGATCAGTTTGACTAGAGTAAGCCCATTCTTCAGCTCTCTTGGATATCTTTGGATCCTATAAGCTACTACTTTACAACAAACCCATTCTCTTGTTACACCCCTTAGTTTCCTTTGCCCCCAACCCAGAGTGAAAAACGTAGGTTTGGTACCAGAAGTTCAGGGTAGAACAGGAAGTTCTACCTTGTCAAAGGAAAAAAAACTGACCCTTCCTTCTGTGACCAGGCAGATTTTCAAAGGAATGTCACCACATTGTTTCTCAACGGCTTCGATCTCTGTTCTAGATGGTGGATGACCCCTAACAGAAGATACATTATTAAATAGATTTCCATCAATAGGTAATAAAAAAGGAAAAGAAAGAAATCAGAACTAAAGACAAATTTGCTTAGCTATTAATTAGTAAGGGACAAATAATCAAATATCGATCATTTTCAGTTCCTTTTCTAAAATAAATAACCATAATTGGTAATAACCACAACAGTTACTTGCTTACACTTGTTCCCCAGGAATTAGAACTATTCATCCAAGTTTCATATGGCTATCAACCTCTCATGGATGTATTGAAGTGTATTTAACAGAACAGTTATCCTTCGATATTAAATTGCATTTTTCTATTAAATTGCATTTTTCTATTGTCGTTACCTTTAAATCCTATGAGAGAACAGACGGTGACAATGTCTTTATCAATTCCCAGTGTTTACTGTGAGAAATAACATGGCCACATTACTTCCCACATGCACCTTACAGAACCCAAACCCTACCACACACACATGCCACAAAATGAAGCAGCATGTTTGTGCCAGTATTAATCCTTCTGATACAATGGAGTGAATGCAAAAAATTAGGTCGTAATATGATTGAATTCCTCAGTCACGTTCTCAATTAGTCCATTTAATAACAATATAAAGATCACTTACCAATTAAAGTTTTTAATCTAAAGTAATAACACTGATGAAATGAGACATGGTTATTACCTAGATAAGTACAGTAAAAAACTTGGATCACCAGGGGAAGACTTTCTAAACCGGCTGTTTGGAAGATAAACATCAAAATCTGGCCTCAACTCATTAATTCGCAACTCAGAAAATAATCTTTGGACAGCACCCATGTCTACTAGTTCTTTGCTTTCTTCTGTGATTTCAAGAGCAGCAGGTCTATGGGAACTTCTAATACTCTTCAAACTCCAAAGAACACCATGCCGCACAATTATGTAACCAAGAGACTTGAGGTGCCTGTAAACCTCAAACAGCTCCCAACAACATCCACTCGTCCCGGCAGCAACCTTTTCATACATTTCTGTGAGAGATATGCTTCTACCACTATTTTCTAACAGGTGTAAGGCTCCTAGTTCCATAAGATACCTGCCATATTAGCCTTTACATAAGCAGGAGTTTTCAAAACAACTTACAAAATTTCATTATATACTTTTTTTTCTCATGCAAACAAGTGTATTGCCTAGTTACATAGTTTATTATTCACAGTTATTCACAGAAAGCTACGGCTTTAATTATTACGTGACTCTTCCCTAGTTCTGAATGACGACAAATGATAAATATGAAAAGATGGCATATCACCTACAAAGTCTCCTCAATTGAAGAATAAATCTTGCCACTACGAACTATTCCAGTTGTTATCCACATTTTTCCATTTTTCTCAATGACTTCTCCCATTCCCAATTCTTCATTCCAACAGCTTTTGGATTTCACGCTCCTGGTAAATGAAATGAAAATGTCTTTGAAAATCATACTTGAGCAGGGGAAGAGATATCTTTAGTATGCACTAATTTACAAGGTAAAGATGCTTGACCTGAACTGCAACTTGGGTATAGAACCAGATGAAAAGCCAAGCTCCTCTTCATCACTTGCATTTTGCAAATAGACCTCATCATCACTATCTTCACTTGAAGAACATCCCCATGTCTTGTCTTCCATAGTTCAAAAGCTGTAATTTAAAATATTAACTCAGTTCATAGGATAGGATTGTTGGAAGCATCGTTAAAATAATATATAAATCACATCATTAAACAATAATATCACAGACACAAAAACAAATAAACAAATAAGCACCTAATTATAGCAAAGCAAGTTGCTTGTGCCCTCAAAAATATTCATCTACAAAAACCAACACGCATAACACATGTTCAAAAGACACGGAAAGCAAGAAAAAGCAAACAACTAACAAATTTCCATTTTATTTTGCATTTTAGGGTCATGATATCTATTTTAAATTCTAATTGTATTGTAGGCCTGTTTATTAAAATTCCTCTCAGGTTCACAGTGAAATAGAGAGACAAAGAGTTATTTCAAATTATCTCTTCCTTTTCTTGCCTCCATTTTTCCTCTCTCAGGTGTGGACACAGACACAAGTACAAAGCTAAACCAAATCAATTAATTACATTATACTCTAGTCACTGAATCCAGAACTGAAATCAATAGAACCCCCTTTTTCATTATATTTTATATCACTCACCCACAACCAATGTTGTCAAAATCGAGGATCGGAAAGGGGATAATACAAGTATATGAAAAATTATATTCATAGACCCGTGTGCATGCATTAAAAATAATATACATGATAAAAATAACTCATAATAATAAGTCTTAAGTACTAAGATTCAATTCACAACTAAAAATAGGTCCTCTGTTCTCTGTAGAATTTGAAGGAAAGACAGAGTGAGCTGAGAAGCACTACTGAAAAATAAGTCTTTTTGTTGTGTACAAAGTTAGAAAAGCTTTTCAGAGCTTCACTACTGGAAAAATCTCTATATTTCTAGTAGAAAATCTCACAACACAACTTTTAACTTGTATCTCTAAACAAAAGACATGCTTAATAACACAAGTTTGAAAAGAGCATCTCATAGTATCAAATCCATTTTGGTTTCTGAAACTGAAGTTAGCAGAAAAAAGTGAATTTGAAAAGGGTTTTTTTCTCACATATCACAAATGAGATTAAAGGAACATGTTAGTTACTTTCCAGTGTGAAATTTGAGCAAGCAATGTCAGCAATATAATTTTCAATTGAACAGTTACAAACCAACAATACCTATAAGGAGCCGAAGAATAAACAGTGGCCACTAAAGCAATATTAAAACATATGTTTCAGAAAATATGATTTAGGTACTTACCGCTCCACAACCTTCACTGCTGATCAATCATTAGTTGCAAATACTTGATCTATGTATGTTTATCTATGACCACCGATTATACTTTCTATATTTTTTATTTGAAAAAATATAATAGTGTATGAATTATGAGTCATGACATCATGTCTTCTGCACACAGTAAGTTAACTTCCTAATACATCCTTCAATGATTGTTTTCCAAGAAAAGTAAGTTTAGACAGCTCACTCCGTATTAATGCACAATTTCTGGTTTCAAACAAGCAAGGTGAAGGATATTGATTTCAAATTTCAGTGACGTGATCTTAGATATATTTTCATTAGGATAGCTTTTGAAATAGATGAAAAAGAGAAAGTTAGAAATCCTAATTAAAAATCCATTATCGTACTATAACCAAGATATATAGTAAAACTATACTTTTTATAGACAGTAGTGTTTTATTCCTAATTAGCTTGATCTGCATCTTTCAAAAGAGATCATGTGTGAGATGCAACTGCAACGGTCACTGTACTCTTCTAAGTGAGGTTCAATAAATACTCTTCAACCTACTTCCACACAGTGTGCAAATTCATATACTCTCATAGTAATGACTATCCAAAGACCGTGTGGTTTATCAAGCCAAACCTTTTACATAAATAGTAATGGGTTTGCATGGCTGCCCAAGACATTCCCCAATGGAATATAAATTTCACTAAATATATACAATACATTAACTCTTGTTAAAGACTCTCGTTCTGCACACTGCGTTTAAATCTTCAGTGAATTAAACTAATAATTTACAAATACTTAATTATCAAATTCAAAGAGTCAGTATGTATTCCTTTATATATTATTAAAGAAGTAAGATTGAGATGTGTAGACAAAAACCAACCATGAAGGGATAATTTAGACAAAAGTTCACAGAGAAACAAATCAACAACATGAATGGGATGATAGGTTCAAAGATATCCACTGCAAGATAAGTTAATCGCGTTCATTCAAAAGTGTGGAAGGAAGAAAAATGCACCTTCTAATTTTACCCAGACAAACACCAAAAGAGAAATGCTAATGCTAATGCTCTATTTTTTTATCTCTTATTTTTAAACAATATTTTTAATTATAGGCAGAAATTGGGTATACAAGCTGGACATGGAGAATGACCATGCAGTAAAATGAAATTAAAATTTAAGACCGATGAAATTATGCACATCAGAAACACATAAAAGAATAATCTGAAGTAAAAAAAACACTGAAAAATGATGCGTAATTGTTAGCATAACAACACAAAGTTAAAAGAATCAAAGCGATATTCCAATTTGAAGTAAGAATGAAATGAGAAAACGAAGCCCTAGATCCATGAAATCCAAAGAACAAGATAACGAACTAAAGAATGACACACCAAGAGGATCACATAGATGAGAAACGAACCTGATATAGATCACTGGTGAGAGATATCGTTATCAGAGACAGAACAAAGTGTGAGAGAAAGTTTAGAGAGAGAATGTCGTTAGTGAGGAACGAGCATTGTTCCAGTGAGAGAATGAGCAAGCATAAGCAAAGGAATAGTTTGAGAAAAATTTAATTTCAAAATTTTCAGTATTTTAATTATTTAAAATACCTATAAAAATTCAAAAAAAAAATTAAATATATGTATATATATAAATATTTAAACAGCTTATTTTATTTTAGGAAATTTTAAATTCATAAAAAAATACTACCCTGTTAAATTTTCCTTATTTAAAGTTAAAAAAATACATTTTTTTCATAAAAATAAAAAAAAATTAGAAACAATTGAATTAGGAAAGATTTGTTGTAGCTGAGGTTTAAGAGAACGTTTGAAACATAAAAGTGACAACACCTTCGAATATCGTAAGGTGGTTGGGAAAAGGATGATGTTGTTGGGAAGGGTTAGAGAGGTGAAGCAGAGTGTGGCACATCTTCGTCATCTGTGCCACAACCCACAGAAACATCTTCAAGATCTCGAATTGCTCAAGTGCTTCAAATCCGAGATTCAGTTCGAGCTTTCTTCTAATCACTTTCAGGTTCTCTCATTCCTTCTTTTCCTTCCATGTTGCTTTCATTATTTGTTCCTTCGTAATAAAATGCACATTTTACTTCAAAACAATCTATATCTTGAATCGCCACACACATGACAGTTAAAAAAACAAAAGGGGGTCTTTTGAGTTACTCGTGCATTTCCATGGGTGCAGAATGCTCAAACTGGTTCTTTAGGGGACTTTGTGGTGGAATCGGACTCACCCAGTTCCAAAGATGTAGTTTTTCGAAGAAAATTCGATTCTGGTGAGGAAGTTGCAGTTTCTGCTATTCTGGGGCCTCCTAACTACGAGAAAGACACTGTTTTTCCAAGGGATGCTTTTATGAAAGTGTGTCTGACAAAACCAGCATTGAGCTCCATTTTGCAGTTTGACTGTGGAGTTCATGAAGAAACCGACAAGGGCTCTGATTTTGACATTTATAATGCTTATTATCTCAGATCACCTACATTTCTCAAGCCCTCCAATTACAGAGGCCCCTTATTCAGGTAAGCTGATACTGACCCTTGTTCCTTGTAACTATAATCTATGTTAAAACAATTTTGGTTTTCCTGTTTGAGTGGAAGTTGATTTGTATCGGGTTTGCAATTTTGTGGTGGATACATTCAGTGTTGATGATTTGCTTCAATGAACAAAGATAGGATTTATGTTATAGATTAGAGTAAATGATAAATTCAATCCTTAAAATTGTCATTTTAGTCCTTTTAGATTTAACAAAATATAAAAAATCTCCGGGAAGTATAATTCTTTTCATCTGAGTCCCTAGATTTAACCGGTTCTGTCTTTTTTTATTCTTGAACATATTTTAATATTATCACTTTAGTCCTTATGTTGCACTAATTGTAACTGACTTTGGGGAACTTTTTGAGAATTTGTTTTGTTCAAGAGCCTAATGTAAGACAATGTTCAACAACTTCAGAGAAAAAAGTGGCTATTTACTTCATAGATTATAACTGTAAATTTAACTCAGGCCTACACCTTTAACATGCTTAGTTTTGATCATTTGATGTACTCAAAATCTCCCAAGATTATTTCAATCTCTCCCCTTTATTTGCACATTGCATCCTGATGTTCCATTTTTCTAGTTCTTTTATGGTGCCAGTGTTATTGTCATAGAATAACTGTACTCTTATGGCTTATATTGTGTTTGGCAAATTGGTGTTAAACTGAGGTTTTGCACATTCGAATGCCAAGATGTAAAAGCATGCGTGTGTTAGATTGGCAATAAGTTTCCAAACTATCATTTTATCTTTTCTGTATCTTGGCTTCATATCCTCCTCTACCTAATGTCTATTAAGCTTACATCTTTTATGCACCTTGAGTGTTGACATACCTATTTATATGGCTTTAATGTTTAGATGGCATGCTGCAAGCCGTAGTCCTGTTGGATTAGATATTAGAAATACATTTTCACAGGGTTACTCATCTTGATTCTTGTTCTTACTGGTAAATTTGAAGCAGCTAAGCAAGACAGTCTTCAACTACTCTTTTCAAGTAGCATTGGAAACAAAGAATCATTTACCAAAATTTGTTAGATTTTCAACATATTAAAGTTATTTCAACTGTTAATGTATGCTTTTTGGTTACTCATCTTCTGAACTGAATAGGCTTGTAATTTGATATAACTAAGCCGGTGAGAATTTAACCTGTGTTAATATTAAACTTCTTTTCATGTTCTTTAGAAAGTTAAATTTGCTAGATTAGCAGACATGCATTTCCTTGTTGCTTTTATGACTTCATCAAATCATCACCAGAAGCTGGTTTAGATAATATCATTATTTCAAATTCTAGTAAGCCATTCATAAATTACATGGATCTTTTTACTAATACATGTTCATTGTCTTGTCTATTCCATGTGAAGCACATTGGATAATGAGTTGCAACATGCACTCAAGGGATACCTGATAGTCAAGGGCATTGACATAAGCCTGACCAACTTCCTTCTCCATTACCTACACAAAAGAGAGCAAGAGCAGTATGTGAACTGGTTGAAGAAAGGTGAAGCAGCATTTGAAGCAACAGAAGGGTCTTTGAGGCAATCTATAGAGGGGTTGCAATAATGTCAATTTTTACTGATATTTTAGTCAATGGTTTTGAGAGCTCGGATAATAATAATGATTAGGTATTTAAATAAGTAAACTTTTTGTTCAATATAGAATTATTTTCTTACTTTCTTTTCTAAATGGTATGCACCTAACTTTTGAAGTTAGATAAGATAACTTGTATACTTATATACAAGTGCTTAAATTGTTTTTGGTTACAGAATAAATTTAATCTACTTTATCTTTCTATTTTCTTCTATAAATGTTTATGCAAAGTTGTTCTTAATAGGGCCAAAATAGAGTTCACCAAATCTTAATGGACTGTTTCTTCTAACACCTCCATACATTCTTCTCTCACCTCCATAAATTTTCAAATTTCCAAAAATGCCCCTCTATAATATTTTTTATTACATAATCCGGAAGTCATTTTTCAAATTTATAATTAGCTTCTGGATTATGTAATCTGGAAACTTTTTTTCAGATGCATGATTACTTTCTGGATTACATAATCCGGAAGTCTTATTTAACTTCTGGATTATGTAATTCGAAAGTTTTTTTTCAAATGTGTTCTGGATTATATAATCCGAAAACTACTCTATGGGGAATGACACAAAAAGAATAAAAATGTATTTTCATGTTGTGTATGGAGGTGGCAGAAGAATGGAGGTGCATGAAGAAATAGTCATGTTGATTTTTAATAGTGTAAAAGGATCTGAAATATTCAAGAAGGTCTTCCAGTTTCTGGGCCTATGCCATGTCTTTGGGCCTTTTTTTCTCCTACACCCTAAAGGTTCAAAACTAGTACAATTACAATTTCTTCCTGCACCATATCAATTCTAACATGCACCCTATATTTTTTAAAAAATTACCCTTATTTCATATATGAAAATCCAGAATAGTAAATATAATTCAAAAATAAAAAATTACATTTCGGACAAAAATATTCGGAACACAAAATTACAAATACATTCTGGATAAAAATTTCTGAAATTCAAAAATGTGTTACAGAAATTGAAATCTGGAATATTACTTATAAAAGATTTTGGAACTAATTTTTATTTACACCTTAAGTTATTTTGGTCATTTAGGAGGGACATTTTTATCATTTTAAATAGAAGTTCGGTGCACAAGAATTGATGTGGTGCGGGGAGAAATTGACTTGTACAATTGTTTGAAATTCAATTTTGCATAATAATGCTCTCATCTTCAACTTTTGGGTGTTTCTTTCTGCATCACAAATTTCCGCCTGTACCCATCAATTAAGTAAAATCTAAGTAATATCATATTTAATTTGTCATCATTCTGGATAGTTCTTTCCGGAACTGAAAAATACAAATGTATAAGTTTATTTTAGAAATTTTGTAAATTTTATTCTGGAAAATACAATCCAAAATGTATAAGGTTATTTTAGAAATTTTGTTCAAAAACTAATTTTCAAAATATATTTCATGAAATTCCAGAAAGTACGTTCAAGAACCCAATTATTTGAAAATGATTACAAACATCAGCAAAATTTAGTTGCCATCCACGTACAACTTTTTTTTTAATTATACTTAATTTGCAAAAAATATTTCATAGTTCCAAAATTATAATTTAACATATATATAATTATGTTTAGTTTATAAATTAACTCATTAACTTTTTTATCTCATAAAAGTATTTCTGAAAATAATTATGTAGGTAAATCCCTTTTTCTCTTAAATTAAAAGATTTTAGAAACATACACCACATCATAATAATAACCGATAATATCGATGGTTCTCACACTCATGCAAAAGTTAACAAGTATTGATAGTTTTTTTTCTAAATTGAAGTATTTTCTGGAAAAGTCATACACTACTTTCACAAATACTATGATATATCACATTTTTTTTCTTAAATATTCTGTTGTTTGATATATGGACTTTTATTTTTAATATTTAATAATTTTTTAAATTTGATATTTAAAAAATTAAATATTTTATTTTGAAATTTTAAATAAAATATTTATTTATGCTTATTTTAGTTTAAGTTAATTGAAAGGGACTCAATACTTATTACTATTTAACACACGGAACTCTTGATTATATGTTATGTTGAAGAGACAAGGTTATGATAACATGTTGAAAAAATATTGAAAGACAGAACATAATTATATTATTAATGTCCAAATTGGAATGTTCCATCACTTACCATACTCCATTGCTGGTTTTGTTTATGAAGGTTGTATGGCTTGTGGTGAGAAAGATAACTCTTCGTGCCACTGAAAGGTTATTGAATGAACTCATACAAAAAAATAAAAATAAAAACTCTATAGTATTAAAAGAGTATTAAATAAAAATTATTAATATCTAAAATAATTTTTATTATTAATAAAAAATTATATATTAATTTTTAAATTGATATAATTTTAATTATTAAGATTTTATTTATTAATTATTTTAAATTATAAATTAACTTTTAAAGTAATTAATTTAAAATTCAAATTAATTAATAGCTAAAATTCTTGATAATTAATATTAGATAATAATTTACAAAATAATTTATATTTCTTTTATTAATAATAGAAATTATTTTAGATATAATGACTTTTTAGTTTATAAAATAATATATAAATTACTTAATATAATAATTAATATTTTTTATTTTTAAAATTATTTTTAATTTAGTAATTTTTTTAGTGTTGTGAAGTGAATAAATGCTGCTTGAAGATAAAGGAGACTATGACAAGCATATTTGTGAATTATCAATATATATCTATACCTATATATAAAGGAGATTCCCTCTTTAACTGCTCTCAAATTTCTTCCTATTTTATCCTTAGATTAATATTTAGTTTTATTTGGGTATTGCGTCATTTCCTTCTTTTTAAAAATATTTGAAATAAATGGAGAATTAACTGTGAGAGGGGTGTCTGTTTGATGAGAGAGAAATAAATATTAGGAAACGTGAGTAGTGGCCGTGAGCAATTTTGAAAATTCTTGGGTTTATTGTCATTTTCTAATTTTCCATTATTACTTAGCGGTTACATAGGAGTAGTGGGTTTCAGGAGTAGTTGAAAAGGACCAGTTACATCCACTTCGGAAGGAGCAGTTTTCACCTGTTACATCCACTTTATTTTCTCTTCTATATTTCCACTCCAAAGAAAAAAAATGCTCATAAATTTTGACACACCTCGAACCCTCTTCCTTCACGCTCCGTGTCCTTCTCCTACTCTCACCCGTCTCACGTCCACTACATCCATTCCGCCTTTTCATCGGCCTCCACTCTTTCAAAATGCTTTCTAAGCACACAAAAAAGTCTATATAATTTTGATTATTTAATTGTTGGAAGAGCAAGTGGAGGCGGAAGAAGTAGAAAATGGAGAAGTTGATCTAGGTGAAGGAGAATCAACCGTTCTTCCTAATCTTTTGCGACCCCTTTCACTAATCTCAACTAGGTTGATTCTGATTTCGCTTGCTTGAACCCTCCAGGAGCAGGTTTCACTTTTATTCTTCTTTTTCTCATTCTACTATATTCCTTAATCTTCACTCCCTTTAATTGGGGAAAAATGATTCTTTTGTTTGTTTGCTTATTCATGTGTTTTGTTTGAGTTTTGGCAGGAATTTCTTTTTTTCAGTGTATGCAAGGTAAAACAATTATTTTGATATTTAGTAGTTTTTTTGGATGAGTTTCGAGAGAATGTCTCCATTAGAACTGTAATCACTTTTGTTGTCATATTAAATCATTATTATTATCTTATTTTATATTTAGTATTAGATCAATCATGGGGTTTCACTTATTCATATAGTTGTTTTT
>Ga0123342_1006195_pt1 | contig 16752 bp, 13 predicted proteins | sample Turbeawhitnodule_FD_89960 | JGI IMG/M metagenome (GOLD analysis project Ga0123342, IMG submission 89960) | Root nodule microbial communities of legume samples collected from Mexico - Turtle bean Mexico white nodule | ecosystem: Host-associated > Plants > Roots > Nodule | place: Mexico: Nepantla... | reverse complement strand
TTTATTTTGTTTCTCTTGCGTGTAGATTTTTGTTTAAGTTTAGCCTCAAGACTTAGTTAAAAGTTTCTAATGAGATGTTTGACAAAGTTGTTTTTCTTGAAATCTTGTTTGTGTTCGAGTCAAATTAATTGTTATGAATAAAGATGAAAGTATTAAGAGTGAAAAGAATCTTGATAGAGTGGTGATGGTGCACACTCATGACTAGATCAAATTTATAATTTGGAAGTTAAATACTATGCGATTAGAGTTTTCGCTTCCATTTTTATTTGGTGAGTGTTTCAGTCGCATATATATTTAGCGAGTGATTGTAGTGCTTTTAGCGACCAAATTTAGTGGTCGTTAAAAATGATTTTTTTTAATAGTGATATTTCGTTACTTTTATTTTAAATTTTAATTCTAAATGATACACACACAAAATCAAAAGAATGGATCTTTAGTAACAACGAAATATTTTTATGCCAATGACATCAAAATATATTAATTTGTCAAAATAATATTAATTATTATTATTTTAACGCATTAAATACATTAAATTAAAATATCATTTTTATAAAAAATAAATGTTTCAACAACTTATATTTTAAATTAATATTAATTATTTATTTGAACTTAATAAAAGTACTACCTTAATAATCAACTATTTTTTCTATAAAATCCCAAAATTTTTAAAGAGGGATATATATTACTCCCAAAATAAACCTAGAAAAAACCTCACTTCAGTGAGAATAATAGGTAAGGTGTTATTGCTTTACTCCAATTTTAGTTAGAAGTTATAATTTAAGTTTGAGTTTTATTGACATTTAGACCAAACTTTTTAATTAATATGAGAGCTGGTTTGCCCGAGTGGTTAAGGGGAAGACTTAAGATCTTCTGCACATAAGTGCGCGTGGGTTCGAACCCCACAGACCAGCAAAATTTTTGGAATTTTTTTATTTTATTATTTATATATACTTATGTTTAATATTAAAAATTGAATAAAAGAGATTATATGTATCTCTTTTAGGTATCGAGAGGTACACCTGTGAAGGTTTCATCCTTGACCGACCGTGTGAAAGAAATTTATATACACAAACTTGTAAAGAAATGTCTCATTAAAATCTTCCCGACCGAAAATCATCCTTAGGCAAAAAACGGTCAGGCGAGGAAAGAGTGCATGATTTTTAACTGTAATAAAATTTGAGTTGCGGCATTCCACGTCCCCGGTCCAATTTTTCCCGATAGCCATTCTAGGTGATATGCTCCCCCAGCTGCAACATCTCGAATCCGAAAAGGGTATTCCAAATTGGACAAGAACTTGTCGTCCGTCTTCGTAGCCTCACTTCACATCCTCCAAACGAGGTCTCCCTTCTGGAAGCTTCTCGGTCGGATCTTCGTATTGTACCGCCTGGCCGCTCAGAGCTTGCATGCGGCTTCGCGGATCTTACTCTTGTCTCAAAGTTCGTTTAGTAGGTCAAGTCCGACCGACAGACTCTCCCGATTCAGGGACAGATCAAAGAGTTGCTTTCTAAGGGAAGACTCGTCTACCTATAGGGTGTCTCCTGTGTTGAAGTTTGGGGCGAGCAGCGATATGCCCATAACACTTCTATCAACTATTTAGTCTACCATCCTTTCGTCATGCCGAGTCGCTTCTTTAACTCATTAAGGATAACCTTATTCACTGCTTCAGCCTACCCATTGATTTGGGGGTGTCGACTGAGCTTGTTATTGATTTTATGCCAAGATCTTCGTAAAAGGACTGAAGTCCTCAGTTAATTGCCGACCATTATCAGTTATGATGGTGTGGGGGACTCCAAATCGACATACAATGCTTCTCCACATGAAATTTTGGACATTCTTGGCCACAATGGAGGCGAGGGGCTCGACTTCGATCTACTTGGTGAAGTAGTCGACTCTGACAAAGAGAAATTTTGTTTGCCCTTTGCTCGGGCTGAAGGGATCAACGATGCCCATTCTCTAGAAGGCGAATGACAATGGAGATACCATATTGTGGAGTGTTTCAGTCTTGAGATGGGACAAGGGGTCATACTCCTAACACTTAGTGCATTTCTTCAAATAATTTGCATAGCCGCTCTTGACGGTCGATCAATAGTAGTCGGCTTTGAGTACCTTCGTAGCCATTGTTCTCCCGCCCGAGTGGTTTCCACACACCCCTTCATGGATTTATATGAGGATATACTTTGCCTGCTCCTTGGTGATGCATTTCAATAACGACCTAGAGTATCCTCTTCTGTAGAGGTCCTGACCGATCATGGTATACCTAGTGCACTGCTGCCTCATCGTCTTTTCTTCCTCTGACTTGCATATGTCGAGCTCTAGGTATTTAACAATTGGGGTCATCCATATATCGTCCTTGATTATGGCTAAGCATTTCGAATTCTCCCATACTGGGATGTTTTAGGCAAATCTGCACCACAGATCTATGGTAGTTTTTTTTCTTAGTTGTAGCGAGCTGAGACAACGCGTCGACCCTCGTGTTGTCCTCTCTATGGATGTGCTCCATCGTTCTTTTAAATTGGACGATGAAGTTGGAGACAATATGGTAGTACCTTTGCAACAACAGTTCCTTCACCTCGAACGCCCCTTTATCTGACCGACGACCAACTGGGAGTCGTTTTTACATGTTACTTCGCGAAATCCCATGTTGTACGCCAAGTTTAGACTAGCTAGGATGGCCTCATACTCAGCCTGGTTGTTGGTGGCCTTCAACTCGAATTTAAGTGTCTGCTCGAGGATGATGTTGCCCGGACCCTCGAGGACGACATCAACTCCACACGTTGTTTTGTTGGATGATCCATCAGGGTACACTATCCATCTGGTCGAAAGGTCTTGCTAGGGAGTTAGCTCGACCGAGAATTCAGCTAAGCATTGAGACTTTATTGCACCCCTCGACTCATATCGGTTGTCAAATTTCAAGAGCTCTATTGACCACCTTATCATGCGCACTACAAGATCTGGCTTAGATTAAATTTTAAAGATTGGGTAGTCAGTGTTTACTGTGATGGTGTGATTTTGAAAGTAGGGTCTCATCCGTCTAATTGTTAGAACTAAGGCAAATGCCATATTTTCTATCATCTGGTACCTCGTCTCGGTCGCGTGGAGCGTCTGACTGACAAATTACATAGGATGTTCTTCCTTCTCCACCTCTTGCACGAGAACTTCACTCACTGTCTCCTCTGAGACCTACAAATAGACAATCATTGGTTGGTCAGGTCTCGGCTTCTGAATCACCGTCGATGAGGATAAGAACTCCTTCAGCTGTTGGAAGATTTCTTCACACTTCTCATCCCAACTGAACTTTGCTGCTTTCCGAAGCAGTTGCACCATCGACCACGTTCGCTCGACTAATTGAGGGATGAACCTCGAGAGGGCGATAAGACGCCCAATAAGTTGTTGCACCTCTTTCACATTCCGAGGGCTTCTCATCTCAACTATCGTATGGCACTTGTCCATATTAGCCTCAATCCCTTGGTGGGTTAACAAAAAACTCAAGAATTTGCCTTCCTCAACACCAAACACACACTTCTCGAGCTTGAGTCTCATGTCGTCCTCCTCAGAGCCTCAAAGACTTCCTTCAAGTCCTTAACATGTTGGTCACATGAGCCCAACTTCACCACTATGTTGTCCACTTAAACCTCCACATTCCAACCGATCATCCCTTTGAAAACCTTATCCATGAGCCTCTAGTAGGTCGCTCTAGCATTATTCAGGCCGAACGACATCACCTCGTAATAATAGTTCGCTTTATCCATCTTGAAGGCTATAAATAGTGGTCCCTTTTGTCCAAGTTACTGCTTTCCTGCTCTGACATCTAAAACCTACTCGTTCTGGCACGCCGCGTCCTTTACCCGAGAGAGGTTAGTTATGTCTTCTTCGTCCTCTTCTCCTTCTTTGTCTTTGTCCTCCTTCTCTTCTGGCTCCTCCACAACCAAGTCTTTGTAAAAAGGGGCAATTCAGATGTTGCCCCCCGTGGAGGATTATGTAAAGGCTGATGACTCGGAAGGTGTTGCCGACCGGTTAGATCCCCTTAAACAGTCGTCCCATCTCTTGGAGTTTGACTGGGTAGACCCTAAGGTGACTGGGTTTACATCTGTCTACCTGAACTGTCTACCTGAATGGGCGGGCCTTCCATCTCCTCTTTCATAGGAAAGCATAATATTTTGAAGCCAAATATAAGTGATGGTATCTTGACTATTGATTATTGTAGATCGACCTATACCATATGTATGGGTTGGTCTCCCTCAGATGGTCCCTTCTTTGTTTATTCTTATATTTTTTCTGACTTGCATATTATTCTCCCTTTCTCTCGATTTTTCACCTTATCTATGAAATGTTTCATCTTTATATATATATATGAATATCATACTCTGAAAATAATAAATATTAAAATAACTTCAAATTCTCTCATTATCATTTATACTTAACTTGATTTGAATGATGAAACTATGTTGTAATTTTATCATTGTTAATTTTGGAATAATTATTACTAGACACGTGTCATAATTATAAGCAGATAATATTTATTTGTCATAATTATCTTATAAGAATAAATTTAGGTTCATTTTTTTGACAATTTCATAATCAATTTTGGAATATAAATTTAACAATGTCAATCAATTTTGGAATATAAATTTAGCTATAATCTTCAATATAAAAAATCTTAAATATTAACTTCTAATTGTACAACTTTGAATGTAAAAGGTTATAAACATTAAATTTTAAGTTTTATAATTAAAAAAATTCTAAGATAAATAGTCTTCCTAATGAATGCAAATAATTTTTGACAATTCATGTATGTGATTTGAATTTGCTTTGCGACTTTGAACATCAGAAAAATGAAAATAAAAATAATAGCAGTTCAATGTGAGTTGCATTGGTACATTTTGCTCTATAGTGAAAGAATGTTTTCTTACTATCATAGAAAAAAAAAGTAATCATGTACCATTTAATTATTATTAATTATTTTATAATATATTTCATAAAATTTATTTTAAAATATTATTTCCCTTCTAATTATAGTTAACCATTAAAAAAGTTGTTATTTATAATAATTTTTATTTTTTAATTATATTTAAAATCTTAAAATTTGAAACTTTTTCTTTTACAATACATACAAAACTTTTTCTAGTAATTAATATAAAATCCATAATGTAAACAAATTTTTAAAAAAGCCTACACGGGTTTTCAATAATGATAACGACATATTCTATTTTATAATATATATATATAAAATTAAAATCAGCGTGATGTTTGGGCTAGTAAAAATAGAATTCAAATGGAGCAAAAGTATTATATATATATATATATATATATATATATATATATTCACCTAGACTTAACTTGATTTGAGTGATGAAACTATATGTTGTAATTTTATCATTCCTATGTAATTTATGATTTTGGAAGTCACTACTAAACACATAATATTTATTTGTCATAATTATCATAGACGTATAAATTTACATTTTTTTTCTTTTGATATTTTCATCATTAATGTATTATCTTTAGAATATAAATTTTACATGTACAATCTTGAATGTAAAAAAATAATAAATATTATTATTTTAATATATGTGATTTTAAGATGTAGACTTTAATCCTAACTTAATTTTATAAAAATGTGAGATATGCATCCACTTATATATTATTAAATGTCATTATGTCTAATCGATGTGAGATCTTCAACACACTTCAAACACAGAGACTGCTGACTTGATGGTGGGACTATATATTTATAGATGATCCGACCCGGGTAAACTACTATATATTTATAAATAATACAACTCGATAACGGGTGACTTGCTAAGCCCAACCAACTTTCGCTAAAATAAACTGCAAATGACTTTGATACCATATTATATATCTAATTTAGAGTAAGGAAGAGAATAAGAAAAAAAAATGATATATTTTATTAATAAAAAATTGATAGATAAAATATAAAAATAAATTAGAACTACTAGAACAGCAGTTATAACTGATAAAATAGTAACAAAGTAGTTACAACCGAAATCTAAAATATTATATAAGATCATATTTATCATCTCATAGTTTTTATAAACATCATGACATTATATATTTTTCTACTAAATTTAAAAAAAATATTATACAAAACAATTTGGAGATTTAAAATATCTTTGGACTGAATTTTTAAAATCTATGAAGTTTACTAACTCAAATAAGTATACCAACCATTACAAATTATTTATAGAAATATTTTAAGTTTAACAATTTAATTATTACTATTTTTAAGATTTTCCTTCAACACAGTAATTGTAGTCCAACAACTATCTCTACCTCATTTGATATCGGAAAAACATGATAATGGATATTTAAATATGAAAATCTAAATCTTTTACTATCTCTTACACGTATAAACAAATTAACCTAACATTTGAAACTCCAATATAAACATTCCTTTAACTTAACAAAGTATTATACTACAAACATAAATACACAATTTCTAAATATATAATTATAAAATATTCATTATTTCAACTAATAATTTGAAATAATTCCTTTTAAATGAAATCTAGTTGGAATCCATGCAAAAACTCAATAATAGTTGAAAACTCCAAAAATTTAGTGATATACAAATCTATCACAGGAAAAAACCCGAAACATATAAATTATAAAAAAAATTGAAAAATGCAAGCATGCAACTACATAAAAACTTAAAAAAAGTAAAAAGGAAAGAAGAAGAAGGAATAAGTCTTAATACTAAGGTTCTCACATTTTTAATTAAATTTTATTGTAATATTGTTTTAAGATATTGAAGTTACAATATTAAAATTTCTTTGTTTTATAATAATAAAACATTTTTTTACTATTATAATTGGAAAAAAGTTATTCAAGCTCACGTACCATATACCATTTAGTTATTATTAATTATTTTATGCATATATTTCATAAATTTTATTTTACAATATTATTTTCATTTTAATTAGTTAACCATTACAAAAAGTTGTTATTTAATAATAATATATAATATGATACTTTTGTCTTGTATAAATTTTTTTATTTATTTATTTTTAATTATATTTAAATCATAAGCCTTTCTCTTGACCTTACTTTTTTTTCTAGTAATTAGTGGTAAGACTCTTACTAACTCATAACAACATGTAAAAAAATTAAAAAAAAAATGATAACAACACATATATTATAATATATAAAATAAAAAATAAACATACAATTTTTAATCAAATCTTGAGTTTCTTCCAAGTGTTGATGAAGATTCTAATACATATATCTTCTTATCTTCCAATCTTCTCATATTCAAGAGCTATACATAACTTCGTATGATTTGAATGACGAAACATCCAACTTGTGATTGTATCGTTGCTCTGCAGTTGATGATTTTGAAAGAAAAATTTCCAATCACCATTCAATACATAATATTTATTTGCCCACTTCTTAAATGTGAGAAAATAAACATTTTCATAATCATCGTAGCCACAAACATCTACTCCTTTGTCGATATTTTCATGATCATCCAATAGTGGTAAAAAATATTCTTCCGCTTGATTCTTATTCAGAAGAAATCTATTTAAATTAACATTAATATCACTATTTGTGAGTCTCTTCGTAAGAGGTTCACCATGCTCTACAATATATTTTCTGAAGTTTTCAGAAGGTAGCGAATAAGAAGGATTATGTTGATTCTTATGAATCAGATATTCTTCAGAGCAAAAACATACCTCTTTGGATTTGGATTGTTGATCCATATTATTAGCTGAAACAATTGAAAATAAAATTGTTTATATGCATAATAACACATTCTTATATATACATATATATTACGTAATTGAAAATATAAGTATGTGCTCTTACCAGATATGAATTGCTGAATCAAGTTGTAGAAGAACCTACGTGTAAAAGACTCTTCACTTTCCCAAAAAAGCTTCTGACTAAAAGTGATGTAGAATAGATGACAATGGATAAATAATTTATGTAAAACTAATGTATTTATATATGTTTTTGATAAGCAAACTAAAGATAAAAGATAAAAGATTAATGATTATCTTATAAAAGATTGTGATATATTATCAATATTAAGTTATCACAAACACTTTAACTGATAATTGGTCAATTAAGATTTGAGTACTATAATTATGTATTTAAAAAAAAATCAGTATGGATTAAATATTAAAACAAACACATATTTAATAAGATAAAATAATATGTTATATAATAAGAACACAAATATATAATAAAAAATTATTTAGAATGTGCCGGTCTTTATTTTCTTAAAATTATTAATGTGTGAATCATATATTAAAAGCACATTTAAATAATATAGTAAAAAATGTTTATATTAACTTAATCGCTTATATTATTTTACTTTTCTCTCAAATTAATTATGAAAACACTATAAACACAATAAAAAGTGTGTAAAACATTACAACTAATCTTAATCTTATTAATTTATTCAGAAATTCCATAAAATAAGTCAGTTCAAACAAATAAATGATAATTTAAATTGAATAAGGTTAGTTTAGATTCACTGGTGTAATTGGTTCTAAACTGATCTCATTGTAACTTTATGGATTCCACTTCATAACATAATTATATTTTTTAAGAAAATAAAAGTCATTACTATTTAAAACGCATACATCTATTGTAATTTATATTTATTCATATATTAAGTTATTATATCTAAAATTAAAATTAAAATTAAATCCGTGAATATGATTTAAATTTAAAAAAATATTTTTTATTAATATTTTTTTGTAACCTTTTTAAAAAGGATTAAACTGACTTTTTGGTTTGATACAGGGTTGTATAAGGCCAAAATATTGGAACTCATTTACAAGGAAGTTTCTTCCTGCACCCTCATAGGTTCTTCCACATCTCCATAGCTTTGTTGAATAGACTAAAATACCCTTAAAAATAACCCTATGTCCCTGCAACCCATGAACTGTTCGTTTTCTCTCTCAGCCCACGCAACCCGTAGAGTAGGTTGTTTCTTCCTGCACCTCCATATATTTATACGGCACCCATACTAAATGTGAAAATACCTTTTTGTCATTTAGTAAAAAATAAATAAATTATTAAATTTTACACACCTTTTTCACCTTCTTTTTTTCTTCCATTTTATCTTACTCGTACTCGGCACCCCAAGGACCTTCACTGTTTCCTTAAATTGGTTTGTAACTAATTTGAGTCTCTTTGTAAATTATATAATTCATAAGATATTTTTTAATCTGAAAATGTTCTTCACATTTATAAATTTTTTATAAATTTAAAAGTAATTTAAAAAAAAATATATTTTGAATAACATAAGTTAATATCGAATTTAGAAATAACTTTTGAATTATATAATCTAAAATATTATTTTTTAAAATATAATATTTTAGATTAAAAATTCTAAATTTATTTTTTGATCCGATAGTTGCTTATGAATTATATAATCTAAATTATATAATTCGAATATCATATTAGAAAAAAATTTAATATTATATAATTCAAAAATTAATCACAGAACAAAATTTGATAATTAATTAGATATTAATTTAGAAATTAATTTATAATTTTTATTAATAATAAAATTATTTTAAATATTAATAACTATTTAATTTATAAAATAGTATTTAATTTAATTAATATAATAAAATATTATTTTCATCTCTAAAATTATTTTTTATTTAATTATTTAATAATTTTCTTGTAGTACTGATACAAATGTCTAATTTATTATTACATTACATAATTTTTAATTTGATATCTACTCTCTCAAATTTTAGAATCATTATATTTACAATATAATAAAGAAGATGATTGAAAAAGTTTAGAAAAAAAAAGAGTTGTAATAGTTTAGTCTTAACATATTTACTTATTAATAAATTCCTAATTATTTTAATGAGATGTTCTTATGGCACGAGAAAAATAATGAATAGACACAAATGTGAAGGAGAATATCTTGTGACAGCTTGCAAGAGGATGATATCCGTTGACCCAAACATGAAAAAACATGCATACCACAACCTCATCATATATTAGGATAATGCAGATCAGAGAATTCTAGTTTATATATATATATATATGTATGTATATATATATATATATGTATGTATAAACATGTGTATATATATCTCTCTTCGAGACAAAAACATGGTCTCTGAAGAAAGCATTGAAGCATCTGAAGGCATTGAAGCAGCAAAGGTTTGAGGAAGAAGAAGATGAAATAACAGCAACAAGGGAAGTGGAATATTGGTTAAGGTAAGTTCTCAAACTTCAAATCTTCATTTCCTATTTTTATGCCTATATGTTATTTAGATATGTTTTGAGAGATGATTTTTTTTTTTTACTTTTTGAGTAAAATTTGTAATAAATACTATATAGGTAATTTTAACTAATATTGAATGAACACTTGTAATGGATATTCTATAATAATGAGTGTAAATATTTTAATTATTGTTGTTGATGAGATAAGTACTATTTTTAGTGAAAAATATTAAAAAACGATTTATAATTTGATTTCATAAATTTGTGCTTTTATTTTAACTAATTAAATTAAAATTATTTTTAAAAGAGACTAGTTTTAATTAAATTTATATCTTACAATTCAACTTATTTGATTTCTTTTAGAAATATTTTCTATTATGTAATTTTATTCAAATATTATTTTAAGAATAAGTTTTTTTTATTTGAATTTACATTTTAAAGAATAATTTTGAAATACCTTTATTTTATTTATTAGAAAAAAGGTACTCCATTTGTACGTATAAAATAATTCATGTTTATTTTTAAGTGAGTAGTACTCAAGACATAATAGTAAGTAACAAAACATATTATTTGTGTATGTCTCTATATATATACATATTAAAAGGAATTATAGTACTTATAATTGTATATTTAAGGTAACTTATGATGTGTTTGTTTGAACAAAATAATTTTTTCTCTCAATATTTTACAGTAAAATTTTTATAATATCATGTTTTCTATATTATTTTTTTGAAAAAAATATTTAATTAACATTTGATATAATATGAATACAAGTATAAATATATCCAGAATATCCACTACTGAAGAATAATGAAAATGAGACACAAATTTCATACCTAGAAATTGATAAAAAATAAATGAGTTTTACTTTGATTGTTGCAAACGTATATAATCAAATTGACACCTGTATTGTTATCCCTACAAGAGAGGATTGAATGGTAGAAGTTTTATAACTTTAGTTGTATGGTTATCATTTAATTATAAAAATAAAAGAGTTTGGAGTTAGATTTTTTTTTACATTTTACATTGCTTTAATATAAACATCACAAAATAAACAAAAATAGATTGGAAATGTCTATTAATGGTAGTAGTCGAGGAATTGATGTAGCAATGTGTGTTGGATAAATATATGTTGATTTGTCACGAACAAGATTCAACTCGCCCCTGTGAAGCGCGTTCAAGTATTTCTCTAGGAACATCAATGTTCTATGTATGTTCTATGGTGGGTAAAACATTCATCCCAACAAAAGACTTCAATCCCAATAATTATTGTAGTTTTCTCATTCACTTTTGATAGCAAGAAGAATAATTTGTTAGAACATAAATTCAAGAATAAGTTCTCGTTTTTAGAAATCCATATTTACTTCTCATTTCAAATTCTTTTTGGCTTTTTAGATCAATTTGATCAAATTTCATCGTTTAATCTTCAAAGTTTATCAATTCAAATTTCATCAAAGTTTGAAAATGTTCTAATTCTTTGTATTGCTACAATGGTTAACAAAATTCAATTGATTAAATATGTTTTTTTTTTAATTTGTGATAACATTCTTAATTGTTGTAGAGGATAAGCTGTCGTTGACGAATGCTCAATTTAATATGAGAAAGGAGATTATTTGATTGGTAAGTTTTTCTATTTGAAAACACAATTTTCTTTTCTTATCTTTTGTACCATTCTTATTTCATTGTTATTGGTCATATTTTATGTTTCTTCATGCAATTTGCAGAGGAGTAGCGGATAGACATATCTATTCCAATGTTATAGCCTCAATTTCTTTTGACCTTTCAAATATTTCAAAATGGAGATGTCTGTTCAACCAGAAAATCCTAATACCAATGGTATATCAGGTAAAACCTTCTTATTCCTTTTTTTTCTCTTTCCCTCTCCCAAACAAAGGAATATAACATTGATGTCTTATACAAGAAAAATTAGTAATTTGAATATGATAATATTATTTCATTCACTTTTTTCTTCTTCTTACTTTTGAGTTATGAGAGACAATAATGATGACAATAGATAATACTATTTCCTTCCTTCAAGGAACTAAGATTATGTCTTTATTATAAGAGAATATATTAAAATAATAATTTAACAACATACAATAAATAGGGGAATAAAACTTTTTGAACTTCCCAAAATTTATGAGAAATATAAAATAATAGAGCATGACAAGAAAATAAGAAGAACAAGGGTATATGAGATACAAATGATAAAAATCATGAATCATCTAGGCAAAAAGTATATTCACTATAATTAATAAATGATACATCAAAGTCTTCAACAAGTGCATGGACAATATATACAATAAAAAAAAACAAAACAAACAACAAAGCTTACAAATAATAAAGAAGATAAAAAAAAACCCTATAATAGAATCACTACTAAGAACTATTTTTCTCCCTCTTCAGAATTCCAAACAATGATCTAGCCGCTGAACACAAAGTACCATCTTTTTGGGAATTTGTTGTCCAAAAATAAGTTAAATTGTGACATTGAACAAATTTCTAGTTACAATTCGAAAATTTGTATGTTGGTGGGTATGCAAAAATCACAATAATTTTTTTCCTTTCATAATCTCTTTTTGTTTGATGTGGTATTTTGAATAAAGAGTCTCTATCACATACAACCTTATTTTAATCCCTCCTCACTTAAATAAGTTAGTGAAATGAACTTACACATTTAAACATATATTCATTTATCAATAGAGTTTACAAGTTTGACACATTGATTTAGAAAGATAAGTTCGAAATCAAGAGTGATGAGTTATAAGTATTATTATAATGGGTAACCTTACCAATTAAGCACCATTGTATGTTTTTAAATGATTATATAAAAAAATTCATAATAACAAACTTTTGTTCTTTATAAATAATGTAGAATTAAAATAAATATTATCTTTCTCATTGTCATTTGCATAAAAGAATAAAAAATAATAAAGCACAATTTTCTTTTCATATAGAAAGTGCTTTCTCTTCTTTTTTTACGTTTATGAAGTTAATGATTTTATTTTTATAATTAGATTTGTTAGTTTCTTGTAGCTAGTAAAACTAAAAGTGTTGTCAAAGACAATTAGAATATTTAAAAATTAATAAGACATGAATCTATTATTTTATATTATAATACCTTAGTATACTAAATTCTTTCATGGATAGACTATATAGTGGTGAAAAGTAAAATAAACAATTTTATAAAGCAATAATTTATTTAGCACAACATTTAATCAAAAACCTTAAAATAATTAATGAGTTTATAGGTCTTCTTTCTTATATTTTCCTCAACTTTCTTACTTATACTCAATGTGATACTTTTCCACATTGGTATATCTCCCTCAAGCGAAAGCATTTCTAACCACGAGTACCTCACTAGTACTTTTGTTAGAAAAATTTTCGATACAGGGATCATATTGTACTCGTTTGAGCCGATCACCAAGACAAAAAATCGACTCTGATACCACTGTAAGGTCTTTCGAGGGGGATTCACCAAGGATATTCCACAACAATGAGACCCAAGCCAAACCAACATAAGGGATTGACACCACCTTCAAACCAAAATCTTAAAGACAATGGGTTTGTGAGTCTTCTTCCTTATATGTTGCACAACATTCTCATTTCTACTCAGTGTGAGACTTAGACTCACACTTGGGTTCCCTAACAATCTCGTCAAGTGTGAGTCCCTTCATATTGGTACATCTCCATCGAGCATAAATAATTCTAACCACGATTACTCCACTAGTACTTGTACTGTCTTTAACATAACGAGACACATTTACCCGAAACCTCCATCAGGAATACTTTTGATACATGATCGTACTATACTCCTTTGAGTTGATCACTAAGACGAACCATCAACTTTGATACCACTGTTAGATCCTTTTAGGGGAGATTCACCGAAGAGATCTCAAAACAATGAGACCTGAGCTAAACCCACATAAGGGATTGACATCATATTTTTCAGATGAGTCACCGATTTATTGGAACCAAGCTAACTTAATTAAGAAAAAGAAAGAGAAGTATTTTATTTATTGACTATCAACCCATTATGCAGCTAAAATAATGCATCCTTTTGCATCATGATTTTTATGAGGAGATAAAAAGACAGAAAAGATGAGTGCCTCTGATGCGAAAAGAAAAGAAGCCACAAAGGGATAGAGAAAGAAGAAAATAGTAATCAGTGTGTCTTATACAAATCTATACGGAGAAAGAACTTCGAGAAAAGTTTATCTATTGTCTAGCTACATACCCATTAAGGTTTCTTGTGTTATTATCCACCTTTTTGGTGAAGAGAATATTTTATGTTGACCCTTGGAGTCTCCAAAAGAACTTGTGGTGTACCCATTAATTATTATTAATGAAAGTTTTACTAGACTAGGTCTCGTGGGTTTTTTCTTCATATTGAGGTTTTTTCATGTTAAAAAGTTTTGGTGTCTCCTAGTTTCTTTCCTTTCTATTTAATGCATCTCATTGTTTTGTTTATTATATCTATAAGGAAGAATTGAAATGGGTTTTGCTTCTGCTTGCTTTTTTTTATCTTCCCAACAACTATTTTGCAAAGGCGTATGATCCTATTGAGGAACAAGGTCTTAAACTAACAAATATATGTAAGGGAGATTGGAAGAAGATAAATAGGAAGAGTATTGGCATGATCTGGAAATGGATAAATCAATCTATTTATCATCATGTATCAAGTGAGACTCTAGCTTATAAATTATGGAAGAGATTAAACGATTTGTTTGAGTCTAAAAATTCCTTGAACAATGCATTCCTTATTAGGAAACTAATAAACATGAAATACAAATATGGTTCCTCAGTGGTTGAACACTTCAATAGTTTTCATAATATGGTGAACCGATAGATCACTATGGATATTGTGTTAGATAATGAGTTATTTGCTTTGTTTTTGCTTAGATCATTACCAGAAAGTTGGAAAACATTAGTGCCTGAACGAGTCTGCTTCTAATGGAAAACTAACTTTTGACCTGGTTAAGGATAGTCTCTTAAACAAAGAAACTAGGAGGAACGGTAATAGTAAGTTTATCTCCCAACTCAAAACTTTCCATTCATGGAGTGATATGTGACACCTAAAAACTCTCCTTTCATGGGTTGTCACGTGGCAATCCATGTATCACAAAGCTCTCCATTCATGATGTGACAAGTGGCATAAGGAGGAGAGGAAGGCAAGCATGAGGCGCTTAAATCATCATGAAGGAGAAGGAAGAGTCAGTTTGGAAAAAGGAAGGAAAGGGCTCATGTGGTGCCAATGTGGATGCCAAGTAGACTTCCCTTCAAACTCTTTAACTTTAATCTAAAAATTGGCTCAAAAAATTCTAATACAGAATTTTAAAGACAAAAATAGAAATTCATAATTACTCTATACAAATTTACAAGGCTTTAGAAAGAAAATTTTCTAGAAAATAATCTTTTTAGGTAGTTGGAATGGTCCTCCATCATAAAGGGTAAGCAAGGTTGTTGACATTGTAGAAGTCTGGTTAAAGACTAATAGATCATTAGATCGTTAGAGTCTAGTTAAGGATTTTTTTATGTTGTTAACCACCTTAATGATTTTTTTAATCCTTGAATATTTCAAGAAAACGTATGGTGTATATATTAATTATTAGTAATAGAAGTTTTTAGACAAGGTTTCATGAGATTAATTTTTAGACAAGTATTGAGATTTCTTCACGTTAAAAATTAATTAGTTAGTTTGATTTATGCATATATGCTAACTAATTTGTATTAGTTTATTGTCATCTTTATAAAAGAGAATTGTATGGATATCTAAAATGCTAGTGACCCAATTATTACAAATATTTATTGTTATTTTTTTGTTTGTTGTATGTTGTTAACTTTCATTTGATGACATTTAGTTTGAAGGAACAACTCTTAATTGTTTTTTAGTGTGGATTGCAATTTATGATGAGACCATAATATTGTGCTAACTATTAAATGAAATGCTTAATTGTAGGATCAGGATCATGTCTTTATGATCTCTTTTGTTCAGAAAATCCTAGTTTCAATGCTCACGTTTCAAAAGAACAATGGATGTCTTCTGGTAATATACCTTTTATTTTATTTTATTTTTATAGGATGACAAGTTTGACTTTTCAAAACATATTAACCATAAGGGGCGTTGTTAAATAGAGATTATTTATCATTTTAATGAATTTTCAGTTTTACCTTTTTTTTCAAGTTTTTGTTTAAATAGAAAATAACTATTCATTTTATTATGATAGTCTTATTATTGCTAATAATTTCGAAATAAAATCATAAAGAATTCATATTTTTATTATTGGTACTTCATAAACTACATTGGAAAATCATTTGCAGCATAAAGGACAAGTACAAATTTGGAAAGAATGTTTGTAGTAATCAATCTAGAAACTACAAGAAAATCATGAAATAGAAACCAATTTTTACTGACCAAAATAATTAGTTGCAATAGTAACTAAATTAGAGACCATTTTGGAAACTAAAACAAAAATTGGTTTCTAAATTAGTTTATATTATTTTCTATTATTGTTAAATAGTTTCTAAATTGGT
>Ga0123342_1006193_pt1 | contig 16760 bp, 8 predicted proteins | sample Turbeawhitnodule_FD_89960 | JGI IMG/M metagenome (GOLD analysis project Ga0123342, IMG submission 89960) | Root nodule microbial communities of legume samples collected from Mexico - Turtle bean Mexico white nodule | ecosystem: Host-associated > Plants > Roots > Nodule | place: Mexico: Nepantla... | reverse complement strand
GATTGCTTAGTGGAATTCCTCAGTGGTTTCTGAGAAGACTGGACGTAGCTCTGGGTTTAGAGTGAACCAGTATAAACATCTGTGTGCATTCTCTCTATCCTTAAACTCTTTAAATTCAATTTTGATATTTGTAAACTGGTATAAACAACCGATTGTTTCTACGAAACAACCGATTGTTTTGCTGGTGCTGTGCTTTTAGCTTTGTGTTTTGAAAAACTGATTTCTTTATCAAGATATTCTCGAAGAAATTTCATTCAAGACTTAAAAGTTTTTGAAATCCCTCTTTAAACCATTCACCCCCCTCTAGTTTAAAGTCATATATTCTAACATAGACATGTTGACTTAGCTAGAGAAATTTGAAGTGATTCAACTCTAGATGTACTTAATATACATAATATAATTATTTTATGATAATGTTGATGAATATTTCTTATCTGAGAAAGATTTTAGAGGTATTGAAGATCATGATGGTGATGATGGGTGTGGATATGATGTCATTTGATATTTTAGTTATTTAATTGTTATCACTTTAAAAACTTATTGTTTGTAATTGTATGAATTTTTTATTTAGTGTAGTTTGAACTTATATGGTAATCATGCACTACTAAAATATAAATTGTTTTAGTATTGTGAAATTAACATTTTACTATTTTACTTAATTATAATTTTGAAGTTTGATTTAATATTTTATTTGTTAACATTATATTTATTTATCATATGAAATAAACTCTTGTAAATCCATTTGTAACATTTGTAACTAGATTCTCAAATTTGATAATTTTGACAAATGTTATTACAAAAAAAAAAACCAAATATATAGAATCTATATTAACAATAAAAAAAGTTATAAACAAAATAGTTTATTTTAAAAGAATTCAGAAACTATAAGTGCATATATTATTTTCAGGTCGGAAAAAAAAAACAATAAAAAAGTTGACCTAATAAAGAAGAAATATCATAAATAAATGAAGTTTACATTAGATGTTAGGATTTTTTTGGGTAGTCATTGGTTGGCGGCTAGGGTTTTGTTCTCCTACATTGGTGCTCCTCTTTTAAGTGGCTAGGGTTGTTTTTCTCCTTAGTGTTGTGATATGGGGACAGATTCTTCCGGTTTTCATATTCCATAGGGGTGTCACAAGGATCAAGGTTGTTGCTCACAAGCCAAGTTATCTTATGTGACTCAAGCACAAAAGAAGACTTTTGCAAAAGCCTTGAATAAAGCATGTCATATCCCTTTTTCACAATTGTTCAGATTGATGAAGATGTGTATCTCACATATCTTGAAGATTGTAAAAATCACCTTCATGGAAGAATAGTATTATCCAAAGGTAACAAACCTCTTAATCATATGGATGTGTGCAAGAAGTTGGATCTTGCCTGAAATCTATAGGATCTTGGGAAGTTATTTCTTTGGGAAAAGGGTTCTATGAATTTTTTTTCCTTCCCTTGAAGACATGAGAAGAGTCCTAGCAATGGGGTCTTGGAATCTAAATATGGGTATCTTAAGAGTCTTTGTTTGAATTAAAGACTTTGAGTCATCTTCCACTAAATTCACCAAAGCTCAATGTTGGGTAAGATCCATGGTCTTCCTATGGAATATTGGCAACCAAAATCAATTTTCTCTATAGCAAGAGGGATTCGTACTTCTCTTTCTCTTGATTGATGACTACCATGAATAAATCTAGAAGTTTTTTACTAGAGTGTTGGTTGATATTGATATGTTATCTACTTTGCCTAATCAAATTTTGGTGGAAAGACTTAGTTTTTCTTTTATTGTAGATATTGAATTTGAGAAGTTTCCTCCATTTGTTCTTCACGCAAAATGATAGAGCATGATATTTCTAAATGCAAACGACATCCTGTTAACCTCAATAACACAATCAAATTGCCTATTATTTTGTTCAAACCTGTTGTTTTACAATACAAACATGTAACTATCCAGGTCTAAAAACCTAATGATGTCCCTCATAAAGAAAATTGCGGTAGAGGTACATATATATGATGTACCTATTCGTAATGCAGAAGTGGTAGAAGTTGAGGGAGTTGTTATTGATCTTGATACCCTTGTTCAAGTTGTTGTTCGCTAGGTGGAGAGTGGATCTCTTGTTGGTCAAAATTTTAAGAAATATGTTGAAGATATAGAGGTTGGTTCAGGATCTCATGATGATATTTGTGTTGATATGCCATCTTTGAAAGATGTCCATGAATCAGATGATTTGCTACAAAAAAGAACTTCTTGCCTCCTAAAAATCCAGTCTTTTAGAAGGATTATCTCATCTTAAATTTGCAACTAATACAACAAGTCCTAAATTAGTTGTTGCCAAACAGGTTACTTATAAATTTGTTTCTCAAGATTTAGTCTTGCAAAATTGTTTTGAATCTCTTTCAGGTGAGATGAATAAGAGACTCAAGAGTCATGTCTGACCATCTTGCTAGCAGATACAATTGAATCTACTTCAGCGGGTATTTTCTTAGAAGAATCCAATTTGGTCTCTTAATTCTAGACTGAAAAGATGGAAAAGGAAAAACCATTAAGTGGAGACGATGAATTAGTTCAAACCTCCAGAAGACGGAGACGTCCTATTGAAGTTGGAGTGAAAGTCAATAAGATGACCTCCAAAAGAGGTTAACCCAAGAAAAAGTAATGATAGTGATGTGCAACAATATCATAGGATTTTATTACTGCAATTGAATGCAAATGAGGGTCCATCTGAACGAATTTTCGAGATTCAATCATTCATCTTTGTTGTCTTTTTGGGAGTTATGCATTAGAGAAGGTTCTCATGTTTTCCTTTTTATCTTTTTTTTTGTTTTTTTTTTTTTGGTTTAGTCTCTCGATGTAGTTGTTTAGGCTATTCTTGAAAGTTTCTTTACTTTTTTGTTTTTATTTCACATGAGTTTGGTCTAGTCCTCATTTTTATGTTTTCTTCTTTTTAATTTTATATTAATAAAGATAATAAATAATAAAAAATGAACAAATTAATGTGTTTAAGATAAATTTTTATTATAAGAATGTAAACTCAAAAAAATTTATTAAACCTAGAAAAAATCATTAAATAAAAAAAATAATTTTAAAGACTAAAAATAATTTGTTAATAAATAGTGACTAAAATAAATATTATTTTATAAATTAAAAAACTATAAATAACTAAAATAATATCTATTATTAATAAAAAAATTATAAACTAAATTTTAAATTGATATCTAATCTTAACTATCAAAATTTTAACTACTGGTAACTAATTATTTTGATTTCTAAAATTAATTTTTATTTAATAATTTTCTTTTTATAAAAATTAATAATATTAAAGTTTCAATTTTTCTTCCTACCATCTAATCATCCGAAAGATTCTAAATTTTCTTATTTAAATAGAGTGAAATTATACTTATAATCACTCCTTTATTCTGAAAGGAATTTTTAATTTGATTATAGACATAAGACACCTAATTGGTTTCATTTACATTATATTAATTACATTTAATTGACATGCAAATTTATTCTACATGAACATATGCAACTATAATAAAAGACAACCATTTGTTATTAATTTAAATAGAGGAACAACGATAAAAAATTTATAAAAAAAAAACAGGATAAACCAAACACATAAAATCAATCACTTAACAAAATTAAAATGTGTACATTAAATATGATACTATGTAAGAATTAAATCCAATGTCTTATTCCTTATCAATGTGCTAAAAATGTGATTAAAAAAACTGCAATGCGATTTCAAATGCTGGGCAGACACTCCCTAACACAAATTTATTATTGATTAAAAGTCACAAATTTTGGTGTGTTCTTCATGTGTTTAACCAATAATAAAGCATGTTTTTGAAGATGTGTCTTGTTAGCACTTTTCATCTTTTTGTATCTCAAACACTACATAGTATATGGATCACAAAACCCCTAACCTCTTTCAATAACTTGCTTTCATGCATACCCACAAACTCCACTCCCACATGAATCACCAGGTGAACACTTCTTGTTGCACTTGCCACAGTGACTAGCATTGGACAAAACATTGGTACAAACTCCATCACAGCATCTTTGTCCTAGCTTGCACTTGTTGCCACACACCTTGCAGTTGTTCTTGTCACTAAGAACATTGCGACAATGCTTCTTGCAGCAGAAAAGTAGGTCCCTCCCCTTGTTTGCTCGAACCCCATTGCAGATGTTATTAGTCTCAAGATTACACTGTCTTCCTTTCTTTATTATGGTGGCCAAGAATCTGCTTCTTGGTCCCAGATGGGGTATTCGGGTGTCAAGAACATACTCTTCTTCCTCCTCTTCGTTTATGTCCTCATGATCTTCATCTACATCAGTTGAAGAAGCAAAGTGAGAATCATGCAGGGTGGAAAAAATTAGCAGAATGAGAACTGTTGTGAGCTTTAGGATTGCGTTGGCCATAGTGAAGAATATGAGTTTAGGTTGATAGTTGCTATAACTAGAGCTTGTGATGATTATGGGAATATCTTTGCAATTTAAACTTTGGTTTCTCGTGAAATACTCCATGATCTTAGGGGACGAAAACTTGTTGCTTGTAATTGCAAGGTTGAATGAGAGAAAGATTCATCTAAATTCTCGTTTGGAGCATAATTGATGTGCAAGCATGATCCTGCTGTTTAATTAATCTAAAATAATGGAACAAGTTAACCTGTTTTGCTGATGTTTCAAGAAAGCTTCAAAAGTTAAAGACAAAAAAGTGAAGATGCAAAATTAAGTGTAGGTGTAGGAGTATCAGATTTTAATTAGTGTTAAACACAATTTAGATATATATACATTGTTACCTTGTATAATTAGGATTTTTCAGATGAATATTTAACCTTAATTTGTTATAATTTCTTTTAATACTACTACTATATATACAATAATACAATACAGCAGCATGTCATAATCTTTTTTTTTTTTCAATTTTAATGGGAATCATATTTTTCAAGAATTTATGTTTCAAAGAAGTTATAACTTCTAGAAACATTATAAACGTGTGTTTAATTTATTAAAAAGATTATTTGAAACATTAACATGCGTATGGCTTTAAGGCCTTTTCACTTTTTATTTGAATTTTAGATTTTTCATCCCTTTTTTATGAGAACATTGTATTCAAAAACGCACTAAACATTTAATATATATTAGATAAAAAAAATAAAACCTTCTCAATCATGAGAAAAAGAATCACTTCTTTATTTTGAACAAGAAGTTTGAAACAAACCTAATAGGATACTACTACTATAATTAAAATTTAAAGAAACATGAAGAAAAATATTAGACAATAGAATAGTTTATACCTACTATTAGGGATGAAGAAGTGGAACCCATATTAGTACAAATATTTATTTGTAAAATTTATGATCTTAAGGTTATACTTTTTTAATAGTATATTTAAATATTTTTTGACACATTTGAGTAATTTAATAGTAAAATTTTAATTTTTTTTACTATTTGGTCTAAATTGAAAGAAATGTTATTATAAACAATGATAAAAGTAGAAAGAAAAAAAAAACATTTTATATTTTTGCACCATATGATTATTTTATGTGTGGGATACATATCGTGATCAACTTCTTTTTATATTTTTTAAGTTTTTAGTTATCTATTCTACATTATCTCTATTTTCTTATAAATTATAATATTACACACATATACATACACATATATATATATATATTACTATAAATATGTTTTATTGGTCTTTGAATCAAAGAAATAAATGGTCTTATTTTTCATATGGGATGTGTTATATCCTAATTGGTACAATGAAAACAAATAGTAAATTATTTTGTTAAAAAATTATAAAATTTTGATTTTATATATAGTGGAGATGTCTTTGAAAAAATTATCCGAAATTAAATTGTAGTTTATAACAAATACCTTTGATGAGATATCGTATCTAAACACAAAATATGATTAAATATTGACAAAAACATTATTAATACATAAATAAATATTTGAAAAGTGAGATATACCAATAAACATACAAAAATCATATGTTAAATCTTATCCTAATAGTAACATGAAGTCTTGATCATATTAAATAAATATTTACTACATATGTTCATCTTCTTTTCATTGAAGATATTAGGAAAATACTACAGTAAACTTACATATTTTAATAATTACTTGTTAATTATATGAGGAATTCTATGGAGCTGAATATGAGTAATTTATTTTATTTTTAGTTTTGCTAAAAGGGGTTTTATAATACCTACTTATTTGTGATCTCTACCTACTATGGTTGACAATGAGATGTAACATAGTTGCATGTGTAGAGGATCCTCTTTTCCGGCGATAAGTGCGTGGAGGCCATTGCTGCTTATACAATTGTCAACCATCAACATCATAGTTAAACTTTCTTCAAATGAATCAGGACCGTTGAAAAGGTTGAATCTGTGAAAACTATAGCAAACATAGAGTTGACCTTGACTTTACTTTCATCTTCTGGGTTGTTGCATTGCCCTTATTAGTTGTGTTGAGTGTTGATTCTTCAAACTTTTCAAAACCATGGACTTGCAAAAGGGAATTTAGCAAATTGCCCTTAATTATGTTACCATAACATTGGTTATCTCAATTAATTAAATTATTATAGCTTGATTAATAGTTTATCAGTTTATCATGGTGACATCATTATTACCAAACACAATGTAATAGATGAAAAAATAAGGTGAGAACATTTTTGTAAGCAGAGTGTTGTAATAACCTTTTTTTTTTTTTTTTTTTTTAAATTTTTTTATTTTTTTTATTATTATTATTTTTTTTTTTTTTTATTTTTTTTTTTTTTTTTTCTTCTCAATCTTCTGATGTTGGTATACAAATTTGCTCTTTCACTTTCTAATCCTTCCAACTTTTTCTACAAAAGACTTTTAAAAATATATTCTAAAAGGGCAATGTGGTATTACACTAAGATTAGACGGTGTAGTTTTTTTTCAATTTTTCACATTTCTTTAACTCACTAAAATATTATATATTCCTTTTCACTTATTAAATTACTCAAAATGTTTCTCTCTTAAGTTAAATGAGTGTTTCAAATTGTCCACCACAAACTCTTTAACTTAACACCTTCCTCTATAATCCAAGGCCATTTCCTTTATTTTCCTTTTGTTTGTGAATATTGTTTCAGCTTTTGTGAGCTGGGATTGTTGGGTGTATTTTTCTCGATTATGTACTCCATTTGAAAAAGTTCATGTACTAGTGTTAATGTTATTTCAAAAGTTAAATGTACAAATTTGTAATTGTAATTATGGTGTGTAGTTTCTTTTCAAACTCTAGGAAAGATCTAGATTCCTAGATCTAGATGTTAAATGTTTGAAATTAGATATTTTTCCATATTATTTTAAAAATATACGTTATTTTAATTTAATTTTGAAACCAAGATTTTGAAAAAACATTAATATCAAAATATTAGATATGGAAAATATTAATAATGTAAGATTTTATAATATTATTGTACAGTCGACAAAATTGAGTTCTTATTGGACCTTTTGAGATATCGGACTCTCGACTTTTCGATCCAATAGATATCATAAGAATTATTAATGATTGATTAAATTTAATCACCCCTTGAAATCATGATTAAGGGTACGTGGGTCTACATGGGTCTAGCTTAGTTGAAGAGTAAAGCAAAAACTATAAAGAGGTAAACACCCTTACGGCAAAAGATAATAAACAATTGACTTTAACATATAGTCTTGATATAAAATTTAATCTCACTTGAGTGTCAGGGTATAATTGTAGTTATTTTTTCAAGGACTCGAAGACCGTGAGACCAAAAAGGCTGAAGACGTGAGACCCATAGACGACAACCTAGAAGACTGATAAGTGTCATATTTTAGTAATATTTCATATTAAAATACAGGTACTTATGGATATTTACTAAAAAAATAACTATAATTTAACCCTTAATTTATGAATTTAAACATGTTTCCATATTTTGTGATTATAATATAAATAAGAACGATTTATTCTCACATTTGTGTTAATTTCATAATTATAGGGGAAAATGAAGATGAAAGGGCTAAAGGAGAATATACAAAATAAAAAAGGGAAAATTGCACTCCAACATTCACCCAAACTAGCCTAAGCCAAAAGCCTTCCAGAGAAACTCGCCCAAGCGAGCTCAATCTCGCCCAAGCGAGACCACCCCAAAGTGGTTTGGCTTTTTCTCGTCCAACTCGCCCAAACGAGCCCAATCACACCCAGAAGAGAAGTCACCTAACCTAAGCCCAACTAGGTTAAATATGAGTCATGAGGCACAACCCTAAAGATCATGGGGAGAATAGGAGGTGATAGAAAATCCTAGAGAAGGCAATCTTCAAGAAAAAGCATCCTACATCTTCTTTTCTTGCTTTCCATGCTTGTAATGTCCAACATGAATGACTAATTCTACCATTTGGATTGGAAGTAATCTGTTCAAACTCTTATGTATTCAGGTGATATTTAAATATAATATTATGTTCTTGATTGATGATTGGTATTGTCATTTTATTCGTAAGGCTTGTTTACCGTGATTTTGATCCTTAGATTTGATTGAAAAGTACTTCTAAGTTTCTGACCTAAATGATAATGTTTAACATATTTGAATGTTAGGAATAGATTTGAAATGTTAATTTCTATCAACTCTAATCATAAGGATAAGGAGTTTTTATAAATATGCGAGGAATCGATATTTAGGAGACTCTCTTAATAAGTTTATATGTTAGAAATCGATAAAAATGAATTTTATATGGGCATCAACATCAACCAAATGACAAAATATTATTATCTTTTTCAAAATAAAAAAAGTGAGAAGGATGAAACTCAATCCCAATTTTCCCAATTGAATCAACAACTCTTTGCTTTATTTACGATTCTAGCAATCATACACAACAAACATCCTGCAAACTTTTTCTTATTGTTTTCTATTTAGTGAATCTTATACTTGATAATTCAATTGTTCCTTGTGGGTTCGATATCCGTCCTTAGGAAAAAATTATTACTTATGACAGTACACTTGCAATAAAATAGTTATCAAAGACCTCGTGTAAGGGATAATCGGTCTTGTAAGAACAATTACTATATAAATTATTGGTTTAATGACCTTTTTGGTCTCTATATTTAGGATAAAAAATTAATTTACTACAGTGATTTTTAAAAAAGTCAATTTGGTCACAAGGTTTTAAAAAAAATGCAATTTGGTCCCTTCTATTGAATTTCCACTAATGGTGTTAACCATGATGTGGCACACAATGTGGGACAATTGTACATGGGTGAAATCCACGTGTTCGTCACTCTCACTGTAACAACCCTATGCCTATGCACCGTCGATGTAGCCCTTGTCATCGGTTGGCTTGTTGATACAACCCAATTAGCCAAGCAGATGACTAAGGACACAAGAGACACTTCACACTTTGATCAGTCATCTCAGTATACAAGACAACGTTCCACCAAATATCGGAAGGACCTCAGCAGAAGAAGAATTGGGCATAAACTAGAGCATCAGATGTTCTTTCTTATAGTCTTCTTACAAGATAAAATGTTTGTAAATAAATCGGGCTCACTTTGGGGGTTCCAAATAGAAGAATAAACTAGAGTGGGGTATGTGTAGTAATTTGAGTAGGGTGTACTTAGTAATTTGAGTAGGGTGTGCTTAGTAATTTGAGTAAGGTGTGCTTAGTAATTTGGACTTGTGTCAAACCCACCTTTCATGACAAGTTCTTCTAGGTTTAGGGTTTCTTTGACCTACCTTCTAGAAGGCTTCTCACAAATGACACTTTTACCCCTCTATCTTGTTCTCCAAGACACTCACCTATAAATAGACTGTCTTGCCTCATGTATTGACACATTGAATTTTTAATAGAAAAGAAACTTTGTTAGAGTGTTGAGTTAGTCTTTAGTGCTCTCTTTTTGTGGGTCTTATTTTGGGTGTTTGTGCACTTCAAGTGGCGACTTTTAACCACTCATCTTGGAATAATCCATCCTCCGAGTGGTGTGATTCCTTGCCCCTTCTTCATAAGCTTTCTTCATCCCTTCATCTTTTCTCTTTTGTTTTCTTCTTATTGCGCCACCTTTCATTCCTCTTTATATTCTTATGCTATTCTTTTAATTTTCGGTCTTCATCTAGTTATATCTTGTGTTAATTTATTTCCGCAAACTATCATCATCATCTTCACCATAGTTGTGTTTTTCTCTTTGCCCTCTAGAAGTGAACCTTCACACTTACTTAACCACTTGGTTAAATTAGTGGAAATCTTCTTTGGGTTTTTCACCATAATTGATAATCTCAAAAAGCTTAAAGAAAAGTGAAACCTAAAAAATGTGGCAATCTAAAATCAACTCACATCACTTGTCGAAGTCGTGGAAGAGCGCCATAACTATGTCGACGTTCTTCTCCTTCTGTAAAAAATCTAATAACCCATTCTTCCCCTATTCCTCATTCTCTATGGGTGTTACAAAGTCTGAACTTCGATCTTCTCTAAAGGACTCGTACCTTTTTCTCTTTGGGCAACCACAAAGTGGTCAGGTTATCATCGTCGGTGTCGAGTGGCAAGAGGTCAAGATTGAAGGGGAGCAGTTGATACAACCCAATTAGCCAAGCAGATGACCAAGGACACAAGAGACACTTCAAACTTTGATCAGTCATCTCAGCATACAAGACAAGGCCCCACCAAATATCGGAAAGACCTTAGCAGAAGAAGAATTGGGCATAGACTATAACATCATATGTTCTTTCTTCTAGTCTTCTTACAAGACAAATGTTTGTAAAAAAATTGGACTAACTTTGCGCGTCCAAATAGAAGAATAAACTAGAATAGGGTGTGCTTAGTAATTTGAGTACGATGTGCTTAGTAATTTAAGTAGGGTGTGCTTAGTAATTTGAGTAGGGTGTGCCAAGCCCACCTTTCATGACAAGTGCTTCTAGGTTTAGGATTTCTTTGACCTACCTGTTAGAATATGTGGCCTTAAACAAGAGGGGGGTGAATTGTTTATGAAAGATTTTCGAAAACTTTGAAGGTATAATGAAAGCCAATGAAGAATCACAGAGAAAGAAACTAAGGAAAGCAATGCACAAAGTTGTTTTAGTTGATTTCCAGAAAATTAACCGGTTGATTTTGTGATTCAACCGATTGTTTTTATCAACACTTAATAAAAACAACTTAAAACAGATATATGTGAGATCAGAGAAAGAGAGAGTCACATAAATAGATTTATATTGGTTCACTCTTAGACCAAGAGCTACATCCAGTCCCCGGAAACCATTGGGTAATCCACTATGCAATCAAAACCATATTACAAACACCACACACCAAAGAAGTGACCTTGAACCCCTCAAGAAACACACTACCTTTGGCAAACCACACCAAGAGTGTTGATCTTGAACACCTCAACAACACACAACCCTCCCTGGCAACACAAATACAAAAATACAGTAATAAAGGAAGAAGGGAATAGAATACACCTGGGTATTACAAAGCTTAAAGTTCAAAATTACAACCCAATCCTATTCCACACACTTAAAAATGATCCAAAGCTCTTTCAAATCTCGGAAAAATTATTTTTGATAAACTCTTTTTCTTACTCCAAGATTAGAAGCATCAAACCACCTTTATATAGACCAACCAAGTGGTCAAAAACATTTAATAAAGGAGCCAAGGTAGTTAGGATCATTTAAAACATATTAAAACTACTTAACAGAATTTTGTTTAAGGTTTTCAGAAAAACAATCGATTGTTTTGTCGAAACAATCGGTTGAATTGACTTGACAGCAAAGTCAAGCTTTTCAAAACCTTTTCAAAAAACCTCTAAGCTAAAACAACCTGTTGTTTCAAAATTTCAACCTGTTGAAATTTCAACAACATCTTAGAAAACTCATCTTTTCAAAAGGTTAACGATTCAAATGAACTTGGATCATCTTAAAGAATGAATTAACAAGTTTCAAACAACTAGACAACACACACATACCCAGCAGCAAGGTCTTCAAGCTTTCCTCTTGGATTTGGAGACATCAAAGCATCTTGTTCAACACTACCTTTTAGAAGGCTTCTAAAAAATGACACCCCTACCCTCTATCTTGTTCTCCAAGACACTCTCTCCTATAAATAGAGTGTCTTGCCTCATGTATTTGACACATTGAAGTTTTAAGTAAAGAAATTCTACTTGAGTGAATTTGTGAGTCTGAGTACTCTGAGTTTTCTTCGTCTTATTTTGGGTGGGTAATATCTCAAGTGGCGTCTCTAGCATCACTCATCTTGAAGTCCCTCTACTCCAAGTGGCATGACTTCCCTTCTAATCCATAAGCTTTCTTCATCTCTTCCTCCTTTTACTTTCTTTTAACGCCATCCATTCACTTCCTTTGTCTTTTAATTGATGGTTCTCTTCATCATGTTGTCTTAGTTTATGCCCCTCTTTGCATCATCCACGCCATATATTTGTGTTTTTCTCTTTGCCCTTCCGAAGTGAACCTTCACACTTACTTAACCATTTGGTTAAGTTTGTGTCCAGTGGGAATCTTCTTACGATTCTCACCTTAAATTGCTAAATCCAAAAATCCTAAACAAAAGTGAAACCTTTAAAATGTGCAATCTAAAATCAACTTACATCAGTAGTTGCCAGAACGAGGAAGTGAGAACATAGTGCTCGTCCTCGATGATGGAGGAAGAAGAGTAGCAATCGATGTGGCAATCGCCAAGAGGAGGGACAACAATGGACTTACGAGGGTGGAGAGTGGAAGAGGAAGGAACCCTAGGCCTATGGAAGGATCGGGTCACAAATTCGTAGTTCTGCACATCATGCTCTGCAGAATTGAACGTCCCAAGCCAAATGCGCAAATTTTTCCAGGAATCTTTATTCTCAATCATGAATCGCCCCCACAGGCGCTTCCTGACACCACGGAAGCGCGCCTCCTTGGGCGGTGGCTCTCCCTTAACGCATCTTTTACTATAATAGTTTGTATGAAGTAGATGGTCGGCGGTGAGGGTTGAGTTGATAGCGCAACGGCAGAGCCGATGCAGTTAGGAACGGAGGCGGTGTGACATTCTCTTTAATCGTAGACCCTAAAAGTTTGTGCATACATGTACGTACTAGGTGTCCTAACTGCACAATCCACGTGTACAAAGCAATGACATTATGTCCGTCACATCATAAGTAGTTAATGACGTTGGAGAAAATTTAAAAAAAAGACCAAATTATATTTTTTTTTAAATATTGAGACCAAATTATTTTTTTTAAATCACGATATTAAATTAAATTTTTACCTAAATGTAGGGATAAAAAAGTCATTAAACCTAAGTTATTCAATCTTCTATTATTAAAGTTTTTTTTAATATTAGTTCCTTATATCTTAATCTTATTTTTTTAAAATGAATTTATATATATGTATGTTAAATAAAGTATACCCTTATCTTAATTATACATGATTTTTGTATAACAATTTTTACAATTTTTTTATTATCTTTTCCTCTCTATTTTATATAATATTTTGTAAGAACTTATTTTTGTGTGAAATAATTTAAAGGTATTTTATTTAATGTGTGAGGTTTGCGGGATTTAGCTTTATGGTTATGGTATTATAATATTTGTTTCAAAATGAGGGTGAGGTAGAAAATTTGAGTGGAGATTATAATAAACTATTTGAATTTTATGTTTACTTATGCATCTAACATATATTATATGTTTTCGGAAAAACTTAAATTTTTGTAAAATATTTTAGAATATAATAATAACTTGTATTAGAACATAATTGGTTTTTTTTGTTAGGTATAATATTGTGTTTTCATATATAATTAATTATTATATGTTATAATTAATTATCATAATTAAAAATAATAAATTATATTAAATAATAATTTATTATTTAAAGTTTGATTCAACATAAGTTTCACATATAATTAGTTATAACTAGATTAGAAATAATTCATTAGATTATTCTTATTAAATTTTCTTATCAATTATTATTATTAAATATAATCAATTAGATTAGTTTTCTATCAATTTATATAAACATTTTCCTTGTCAAATAGTAGTAGGTCTTATACAGTTACAAATAATTTATGTTTGTATTCAAGAAATCTCCAATAACAAAAATGTGTTTTCCTTCATAAAATTTTGAGGAAGTTTTGACTTGAAGATACTAGGTAATAGAATTCCACAAACTCTAATTCTTATTATTTTGAACTCACATAAATTGATTTATTTGCTTTCGATTCTTAGTATGATTTTATATACACCTAGGTTTAGTGTAGTAAATTTCTACATGATTTGGTAATGTTCTTGTTAGATTTTTAAGAAGGTTGTACATCTTAATTGATTACATTTTTGCATGTGAGATGTGTTTATGATAAGATATTCAGGGTAGGGAAACAATCTCACTAAAATTATGGTGATTCAAATTAAATATTAATTTATGAAGAAACGAACCTATATAAAATAATTAGTGTTCTTTTTCTTATTATTTTTATTATTTCTCTTATTTTGTGTTCAATTATCTTAAATTGCAATAATTCTCAATCCGAGGTGTTGCAAGAAAGTTTCTTGAAGCTCTATTAATCAAATAAAAAGTTTTTTAACAATAGTCTACTTTCTAATGTGTAAGATACTTTTTCTTACAATATTCATTTAAAGTTTTAAAGACAGTGTGAAAAATGAAGTTGTTTGGAGGTAAGGAAAATGACTAAAAATGAATTGAAAGTTTATAGATGAGGTGATTGATGTAAGTAAAAAAATATTAATTTTTTAATTTAATCATTTATTAAAATGTCTTTAGATTTATTTTTGAAGGTTAATTTTTAAATAACCTACAATCATTAAGAATTTTCAAATTTATTTTGCTTAAACAAATACATTTTGTCATTAATAAAAAAAATCAAATTAAATATTTAGTTTTGTTGTAAATTTAATATTTCAGTTAAAAAAATTGACAAGATAAATAAAACTAACAAAATTTTAATATTTTGGGTTTACAAATCTTAGGTTAATGTAGTGATATTTAAACAACCTTCAAAAAAATTAAATATTTTCATAAGAGTAATCATCATTAACCATATATACCACAATTTCATAAGAGTAATCATCTTAACCATATATACCACTATGATTGTGTGACATTGAGTAATTTTAAATCATGAAATTGTGAATTTAGGTGCAGAGACAATGAAAAATTAGTGCATAATGACTTAGCATAACCAGTTATGGTTGGTTACATAAGTGCTTATGCTAAGATATATAATTAATTATAATCTATTATGCTGAGACACATAATAGATTATGTTGAGGTACATAATCGTTGATATTGTGATGAAAACTCATCTAGCCACAACGTCCACAAAATACGGAGGATGAAGACCTAGAGTTTTGGTCAAAGACTTATTAGCACATATGGGCCTAATTGAATTTTTGTCTATCTTCTTGTAGGTCCAATAAAGAGGAGAACTCTAGAGTCTTTGTCAGTAGATTACAAGAAGACCGAGCTAACTTCAACAGAGACAAGTCATCTTCATTTTGAGTCAAACTTTATTTTAAAATAAATGTATAAAGTATTTTAAGATTTCATCGGTTATATATTGGGCCTAATGACATAGAATAATTGAGATAAGTAAAGTAGAATAAAATTGAGCCTTGTTTTTTGGTCAAGTGTAGAATATGATATCATAAAGGCAATTACTTCTTGCATCATATAATTGCACTCGATTTCAGTGTGAAATGATGAAAATACCCTTAAATAAAATGGGGGTACATATAAAACTACATTCTAGACCCGTTTTCTAGAATATGTTTTCAAATTTATTTTTTCTAAAACAAATTTTTTGTATTGCGAAATTGTTTATCCATAATGGAATTTTGATTTTTGAATTCTATTATGAATTTTTATTTTTGAAACACAATAGTATCTTCCAAATTTGCTTTTCTAGAATGTATTATTTTTAATTACGGATTTTCATTTTCAAAATGAAGGAATTTTCATAAATTTTAAAGTATGTAGAGTGTAGGTTCAAAAAGGTTGGTGTAGGAACAATTTGCCTATCATAAATCATTTAGGGTTACATTTAGGTTTTATGAAGTCCAATGTAAACCTTAGAGGTCCAAAGGGAGAGAATGACCCATCAAGGAGTTGCACACACAAGGAGAACTCATTCTTCACATGGGAGATGCATGGAGAGTATGACTAACCACAAGACATTCTCTCATTGGCTCTTCTGGATCTAGGACTTTATTTTGAATTTGAATTTTTTAAATTTGTCTTCTTTTGGATTTACCCTAACACTATAAATAAGTGTATTCAACTCATATATTTTTCAACTTGATTGAGAATTGTTATGTTGTCCAATTTTGGTCATAGTTAACTCTAGACTCTTTCATGCTTTGTTTGGATTGAGGTGGGAATTTGTCGGGAGGGGAGGGAGTGGATTAGAGAGGATTAGAGGGGATGTGTGAGAATGTGTGAGGTTGTTTGGATTGAGAGATGATAGAGTGGATTTGTGAGGATGATTTATTGAAATTTGTGAGTGATGTGATAGTTAGGAGATAATTTAGAAATTATTTTAAAGGTGTAAAATATAAATATACAAATTATCCATAGCATTAAAAAATATTTTAATAATGAGTTATGGTATATTTTTTTTTGTGTAAGTTTGATTTTTGTGTAAGTTTGAGTTAATTATTTTTTTCTAATATATAATATTTATAATTACTCTTATTTTGTAATAAAAAATAATTTTGTGTTAAATTCAAATAAATTTATTAAATATATTAAAATTTATGAAAGTAATATTTATTGTTATATACATTTGTT
>Ga0123342_1006192_pt1 | contig 16761 bp, 13 predicted proteins | sample Turbeawhitnodule_FD_89960 | JGI IMG/M metagenome (GOLD analysis project Ga0123342, IMG submission 89960) | Root nodule microbial communities of legume samples collected from Mexico - Turtle bean Mexico white nodule | ecosystem: Host-associated > Plants > Roots > Nodule | place: Mexico: Nepantla... | reverse complement strand
TTTGGTTTCTATATAATTGGTCACTAAATTAGTTTCTATATATTTGGTCACTAAATTGGTTTTTATTTAATGATAACTAAATTGGTTTCTAAATTAGAATCTAAATTGGTATCTAAAATTAGCAACCATGATTTTAGCTACTTAAGACTATTAGTTTCTAAATTGGTCTCTAATGAAGTTAGTAACTAATTTTATCATTTTAGAAACCAAAAAATTAGTTTCTAAAAACACTTTTTCTTGTAGTGTTATTTTCATTTATACATTTTGATTATATTTTATATTTCAAAGGTATGTTGAAATTACCCTGTTTTTTTTTCTATATTATTTGGCGAATTTTAAATTTAAGTAAAATTTATTAATAAAAATAGATTGAAAATAGAGACGCAATAATTAATTAGATGAAAAATGAGAACCGATCGAATTTCATTAGTTTTACGAATACTTCTAAATTATAAACAAAGTTATCATCAATAACTAACCCAACAGTTTATATATTTCTTCCTTTGAAATATGGTTAAAAAAAAAGTCTCACATACAACCTCAACTATTATATGTTTCCCTTTTTATTTTGACCTTAGACTTAAGCACAACTTTAAAAATTTAGGAGTGATACACATTTTCTGATTTTTTTTACTAAACTAATACAATTTGATAGGTTAATTATTGAAATAAATAAAATTTTTAAAAATTACCAATACGAGTAAGTCGTGTTAAGCTGACATAACTTTAGTATAATCAGATTTTAGTTAAAGTCGTGTTACATTGGCACAACTTCAATATTAAATAAAATCTGATTATATTGAAGTCGTACTTAGTTACCTTGACATAATTTCACTTTAAGGCCAAAATCGTGTCAACTTGACAAATGAAGTCTATAGAAAACAATATTCTCTTCCAAGATTATACAAGAAACAATTTGTATTCATAATAAATCAGTAATGAAAAATTCAAATGAATAAAAGATCAAATGTTACCATGCTTGAGCTTGCAGGAAAACGTAAACTTTATGTAGCAGATGATCAATAAAACTCATATCTTAGAACTTTTGTTGACTTGCTTACTCGTTAGAGTAGGAGTCACGAGAGAGCAGAGCGTACTGCCCTAACATAGTCGCGAGTCTGTTTATAGTCACGACTGTTGTCATAGTCAACAAGGTTGAAACTTCCAGGAAAAGTGGAAAACTTAAATACATGAGAAGGAATGGAAACTAACCGTGATAACCGAAAAAACCTAAGGTTAGGTAACTGTTAAAAAATAATTACAATTAAATACAGTACCCTCCCCTTAAGTTGGATAATGGATACTCATTATTCCAAGCTTGAAAATGGAATTTTTAAAATTAGCATGATGCAAAGGTTTGGTGAAGATATCTGCCGGTTGAATACAAGACCAAATGGGAAGAAGATGGAAAAGTTGAGCATTTAGCTTCCCTCGGACAACATGACAGTCAATGTCAATATGCTTGATTGTCACACTATAAAATTGTAGTAGCGTTAGGCTTAATATGGAAATCATTAAGAAGATGAGTGATCCATTGAACCTCACAAGTAGTAGTGGCAAGAGCACAATATTAAGATTCAGATGAGGAACGAGAGACGGTGGTTTACTTTTTGGACTTCCAAGAAATAAGAGAAGTGACAAGAAATATGGAAAGGCCAGTCATAGATCGCCTTGTCTTTGGACATGAAGTTCAATTAGAATAACTAAAGGCCTTCAATTGAATGTTATTGTTATCAGTAAAAAAAAAAAAACCTTGTGCAGGGTTGACTTTTATGTACCGGAGAATATGTTGAGTAACTTGATGATGATGAATAGTTGGTTGTTGAAAAAATTGACTAAGGAGATGCACAACAAAAATGTTATTGTTAGCAGCAAAAAGAAATACCTTGTGCAGGGTTGGCTTTTATGTACCGGAGAATATGTTGAGTAACTTGATGATGATGAATAGTTGGTTGTTGAACAAATTGACTAAGGAGATGCACAACAAAGGTGATGTCAGGACATGTGTTGGTTAAGTCGAGAAGCTGCCCAATTAATATGCGATAGGAATTAACATTGTGAAGAATAGGTTTGTCTTCAAATAGGACTTTGGTATCACAAATAAAAGGAGTAGAGGATGGCTTGCTGACAAGCATTTCGCATTCATTGAGAATGTCAAGAGCATACTTACGTTGACATATATGTATACCTTTTGTTGTTCTAGCAATCTCCTACCTGATAAAATACTTGAGCTGACCCAGATCTTTAATCTTAAAGCTGGAATGTAAAGAGTTCTTTATACAATTGATTTCATCCATGGAATTTTCAGCAAGGATGATGTCATCTACATAAACAAGTAAAGTAGTGAAAGTACATGCAGTCTTTTTAATGAATATGGAATAATCTGAACTAGATTGTATAAATCCAACAGAAATAAGAAATGAAGATAATTTGGCAAACCGTTGCCTATTTGCCTGTTTCAGCCCATATAAAGACTTGGTTAATCTACAAAGTTGGTTAGGTTTAGAGGTGATAAGTCATGGAGGTGAAAACATATAGACTTCTTCATCAAGATCTCCATGAAGAAAAGCATTGTCCACATCCAATTGATGTAGGTGCTAGTTATAACCAGAAGCAAGATCAAGTAATAAACAAATAGTGGTTAGCTTAGCTACTGGATAAAAAGCATCTAAAAAATCTATGCCTTCTAATTGATTATACCCTTTAGCAACTAATCGTGCTTTATACCTTTCTATGGAATCATCTGATTTGTATTTTATCTTGTAAATCCATTTGCATCCAATAGGAGTCTTGTTAGGAGGTAATTCAGTGATATACCATGTTTTATTAGCTTGAAGAGCACGAACTTCTCTGTTCATAGTTTCCATCCAACTAGAGTTTCTTATTGCTTCCTCATAAGTGTGGGGTTCAACATGTGAAGAAATAGCCAAAGTAAAGTTCCAATGTTTGTCAGATAGAAAATCATATGTCAAAACAGATGATATAGGGTATTTGATCTTGAAATTAGAATTAGAACCTTTGTGCATATTGGCAACTTGATGGTGATAATCAACAGGATATGAGGGAACTTTCTTTATTTTTCTCGAGCGTCACAGATCACTCCAGGACCATTTTGAATAACAATATCAGAATCTTTAGCAGAGATGTTACTGTTACTATCTACGTTATTGGAATTGTTATTTCTTGTCATATTGTCAATATAGTTTGTAATCTATGAAATTGAATCATCACTATGAGTAATTTCTGGTGTATTATCAGAATCTTGAACATGAACAATATAACCTGGATCATGAGCTTTTGTACTTCTAGAACAGTTAATAGGTTCAAGTAAGAAATTAACATCATCATGAATCAAACTATCATTATTTTTACTGTGATGAGTTGAAAAATTGTAAGGAAAAATGCTTTCATAAAAGATAACATTTTTGCTAATAAAAATATCTTTGCTTTTAACATCAAACAACACATATCCTTTAATGCCAATTTTATATCCAATGAAAACACTTTTTCTAGATCTTAGTTCAAGCTTACTGCGATCGTTTTTCAAAGTAGAAGCAAAACATAACCAACCAAAAGTTTTAAGATTTAAATATGTATGTGGTTGGCTATACAATATCTCATAAGGAGACTTACCTTTCAAAACATTAGAAGGAAGTTTATTTATTAAATGAATAACATGGCTAATAACATAAAACCAGTAGATTTTTTACAAACTTGATTGAAAAAGAAGATTGCGTGTGACATTCATGATATGTGCCTAAAAAAATCATGAACAATAATAAGAAAGTATTTATGACCGTGAATAGAACTAATAACTATGGTCCCCATATATCTATATGTATGAGATCAAAGGTATTTAAAGAAACAGTATCACTTATTTGAAAAGGCAATTTATGTTGTTTAGCAAGGTGACATATATCACACAGTTTATCATAATTAGAATTAACATAAAAAAATTTGTGCAAACTTGTTTAACAACATGTTTGGAAGGGTGGCCTAATCCAAAATGTCATATGTCAATATCATATCATTTAAAATTAAGAATATTACAATTTATCAAATATTTTTCTTCATGTATGTTAACAGAATCATGAAGACAATATAATCCTCCATGCATATCAGCTTGACCAATCGTCTTGAAAGTAATATTGTCTTGTATCTAACAACTCTTAAGAGAAAATATCAGTTTGTAATTAGAATCACGAATCAACAGAGGCACAAAAATCAATTTAAACACAAAATTTGGTATGTACAAAACATTATAAATGGTAAGATTATTAGCAATCTGTATTGTTCCAACATATTTAGCAGTCACATATGAATTACCAAGCAATTTTATGAAAACAAGTTTAATTCTAAAAAAAATTAATAAACTGATTTTTATCGTAAGTAACGTGATCAGTGACACCTGCAGAATCCTCTTTGTTGACCCTGTGTATTTGGTTTACACTGTGGTTTGGTGATTCTTGCAGTAATTTCAAAAGTTGTTGGACTTGTTTAGTAGTAAAAGGATTATTTTGTCTAATATCTTGATCACTGTTGTTTCTATGAATTTGACTTCCATAATTTCTTAGAGTGATATTGCTCACTACTTTTCTCCCTTTCAGATTGATCATTTCTTTGCTTGTACCATGGAGGATACCCATTCTTCACATAACATTCATCAATTGTGTGATTCAATCTGTGACAATATGAGCATTGTTTTCCTTGATTATAGCTTCTACCTCTACCTCCTTTCCAATTGTTATTTCTGCCTTGCAGTTTCCAACTCCTTTGATCTTGTATTTTCCAATTACTTTGTTTATCAGTGCCATTCCAATTTTTTGTTTCTCAAAAAGATTAATCACAACTCTATTATCCAAATTCCCAATTCCATTAAACTGGCGTTCCTCCTGAATCAACAAAGAAAACACACGACTAATGTTGGGAAGAGGTTCCATCATCAAGATTTGGGTTTTCATAGCATTATAAACTTGGTCAAGCCCTTTCAGAAAATATATAACGCACTCTAAATTTCTATAATTGTGAGACATTCTTGACATATCACATTTACAGGTACCACCACATGTGCATCTTGGTATAGGTTTGAAATATACCAATTCTTCCCAAAGAATGTTCATATCAGTATAAAATTGGGTAACATTTCTCTCACCTTGTTTGGTGGAGTGAATTTCTTGGAGTAAATATGAGTTGCAAAAATGGTTGCCTCTTGAAAAACGTTCCTTCAAATCATCCCAGATATTATTGGCAATGTCTATGTAAACCACACTCTCGACAATTTGTGTAGACAAGGTGCGATTGATCCCAGACAAGACCATCACATTACACCTCTCCCGTGCTTCAAACAACAAATTATGGCGCTCTGACATGTCAATACTGCCATCAACAAATTTCAATTTGTTTTTTCAACAAGAGCGCTCTTCTCATATTTCTACTTTAAGAGTGGTAATTTTGCTTATTGAGTTGAGGATTAACAAGAACAACTCCAGGATTCTCATCGGGATGAAGGTAATAAGCACTAGAAGGATCCTTGAAAACATTGATTTCAGAAACCTTGGGCTCTGAAACATCGGTCTTGGAAATTCAAGAAGCCATGGAAAAGAAAGAACGAACAAGAACACAAAAAACATAAACAAAAGGATTAATGGAAAGGACCACAACGAAAGCAAAGCAGGTTATAGGTTTTTTTTTTACCTGCTTTGATACCATACGAAAAACAATATTTCCTTCCACGATTATAAAAGAAACAATTTGTATTCATAATGAATCAGTAATGAAAAATTTAAATGAATAAAAGATCAAATGTTACAGTGCTTAAGTTTGCTCGAAAACGTAAACTTCATGTAGCAGATGATCAATAAAAGTCATATCTCAGAATTTTTATTTCCTTTTGATGTATTTTTGCAAACAACAGTAAAAAAAAAACTTAAATACATGAAGCCATGATAACTAAAAAAACCTAATGTTAGGTGACTATTAAAAAACAAGTAATTACAATAAACTCATATCAACTTAACACAACTTACCTATTTTAACTATTTTAATAATTTTGTAAAATTTTATTCATTTCAATAATTAATCTATTAAATTGCACTAGTTTAATAAAAAATAAATCAATTTGTGTAGATAATTGTGGCAGGGGAAAGTGGGTGGGATGACATTGGTGGTGAGAAGGCTAACATGGAAAGTGCAGCAGTTGCCTTAGGAAGTGAGATGTGAGAGATGAGTACATCACAGCTATCCATACTGAATCTAGCTATAGTGCAACTGTAACTCCAAATAATTGTTTGCTATTGCTTGTGATGGAATGGAGTAGTTGTGATTCAAAACTTTCAACATCACTATTATGTGCTTCTTAATGTTATCTTTGTTGGTTTGTCATACTATTTCTTAGAGGTTAATTGAAGAAATTCTCTCATGTGAATGAATTTTCTAACCCCTATTCTATTTACCAATCTCGATGAAACTTCACCACTATCACTTGTTGGTGGAACAAATTATTACATTTTCTCAAATGTTATGTGTTTAAGATGATGACTAATTAATAATAATAATTAATTAATATTTTAATGTGATACATAAATAAAATACTTTCTTCGTTCTATTTTATATATATGACATTTAGGACGTTTGATACAAGATAATTTTTTAGTCTTTTTTTAAATATAAAATGAAAAAAAAAATTGTATATTTGGTTTATGTTTTATAAAAAAGCTGGTAATTTTTTAACTTAGTTTTCCAAGAAATTACTTTTATGAAGAGATGAGAATTTAACTTTTCTAAGCTAAAAAGGTTTTTACTTTAATAAAACATCATAACACTCTTTTAGATAATTGTATGTTATAAATAATTATTTTTTAATAAACATATCATGTTACTTTTACTTTAAAAAATTTTATATAAATATTTCTTTTCAAATTTAGCGGGTCTTAAAAATCATGATTATCAAAATCCATGATCTCCGGACATGAAAAAAAATAATCTGTTTTTAAACTTCTCCTTAAGGCTTTAGCCATTAATAATTTTTAATTATTTGCTCATTTATTTATAATGCACGAAGTATTGATTAAAAGTAGTTGGAAGGAAAATATTTAATGCAAGGTTGGATTTTTAAACACTAAATTAAATATGAAAATGAAAACGCTGGTACCTTCTTAAATGGTATAAATGCCTAATTCCAACAATAGAATTTCAACGTAAAATTTTTAAGAATTCTTCAAATACTTTTTGTTATAGTTTTTATAAAATTTATTAATATCTAACTCGTAAAAAATATATTTTAAAATTATATAATTTTAAAGCATACATATCAATGTAAAAGTACCTCTTTATTCTTGATTAATATTTCAACAAAGTGAATTTTCGTCACCAATAAATATGTTACGGAGTATTGCTAATAATAGTTCAAAATTAATCCTAATTTTCGTATTGAAAGGGATATAATCAGAAGATATAATGAGAATTTGAATATTAAACCCCTTGAAGCGGAGAGAAAATTAATCCTTTTTTTTTAAATTATAATATAATTTTTTAAATAATATGATGTTAAAAAAATATTCTATTAAAAATTATATTTTTAACCATATTATGAATTATTGTGTAAATGATGAAGTATTTAGTTTTTTGACTGTCTTTTCAATTTATCCAAACATGCAAATATAAACTTTCTGTTTTCTTTCTTTCTTTCTTATTTTTATTCTTCGAACAAACTATATTTTTTAGTGTCATTCTCCTATTTTCCCTATTATTACTTTTTTTTCTCTATTTCACTTTTCTTCCAAACATTATTCTTTCAGACACAAATAATTTATTGTCTAATAAAGACTAGCTGTTATTTTCATGAAAAATGAAGAATATTTTAATTTTGTGATGATTTGTGCTTCTATGAAATGGGTCGGCAATAGTGGGGATTGGCGTTGGCTTAAAGGGAAAGAAGAAGACCAATTGAAAGAGAAGTGAGAATTCCAATAATATTTCATAGTAGAAGCCACACCAACCCAATATCCCACCATTCTAAACTTCTTCCTAAATTCACAAAGCATAATCATAACAACAAAACTACATTAATCTATGTTCATTGTCTTCATATACTAATTATGTAAACAAGTTATGTAACATTTTGTATATGTATCATTTAGGATCACTATTTAAGAACATGCGTGCACAATAAGATTAAGAATACAACTTCTAATGTTCCTTTCTCCTCAAGAGATTCTAACTAAATGAAAAATGGAAAGAAACGAAAAATCCACTCATGAATTTGAAGATTGGACAACTCCTATTTGATGTTGCAACTGAGATTGAAGCCTTGGACGCAACAAATAGAGTATCATTCTTTTGGTACATCATGGCTCTTAGAGATAACAAATAATGTTGGACATGTATGTTTTTGTGTCTAGGAAATGACAAAAAGAACATTCGGTACAAGGTTATAGTCATATTTACCAATTTATTTATCAAGAGAGAAAATAATTGTTGCTTCTTTTTGTTAAAAAAATCCTAAACAATAATCATCCACTTTTTGAATTTTGAGAATTCATGAATGAACCTATTGACCATATCTAAACTTCCCCTATAAATACTTAGCATAGTTGCTTCACTCTTCACATATACCTCAAACAAATACCAAGTGTAGCTCTTGTGGAAAACTCACATGAGGATACAAGTGAGACCCCCTCTTTCCTCCTCTTTCATTCTAAGTTGCATTTTGGTTTCATATATGCAATTCTTTGCTGCATATACTTTTAGAGCTTATGCATGAAAAACCCTTGACAAATATTATAGAATTACATGTTGTGTGCATCTACCTTTATTTTCTACTCTTTTTCTAAGGGGTGTTTTGTTTTACAGGTAATTAGATTGGTTTGTGCTCTTCTTTTGGTGACACTGCTAAGCTCAGAGGTAGCTGAGAGCAGAAAATCCAAAACTGGTAGCACTTCCTTCGAGTACAAAGCTATAAATTGCAGAGCTTATAGTGCTTCATTGACAGATTTTGGTGGTGTTGGAGATGGAAAGACATCAAATACAAAGGCCTTTAAGTCTGCAATCAGTCATCTGAGTGAGTATGCTTCTAAAGGGGGAGCCCAGCTCTATGTTCCTGCTGGAAAATGGCTTACTGGGAGTTTTAGTCTTTCCAGTCATTTCACTCTCTATCTCAACAAAGATGCTGTTCTCCTTGCTTCTCAGGTATCTCTCTCATTTTGTTCATTCTTTGATAACTAAGTAATCACAAATATGAGATTCATGACCTGGTCAACATTCAAGTTCTTGATTTGCAACCACTATAGTCCTGTTTCTCTTGCTGAGATCAGTTACACCGTTTAGTTTCAGTTAAAAATCAAATCCTCACAAATATTGTTTAGTATAAGATCCTTTTTAATAATTTCTTCGAATTTTCAATGTTTTTCTTAGTCTCCTTCTAAACCTTTTTACACAAAAAATCTTGTAATCTATACTTTCTATAAGTGCTTCTAATAACCTTCTATTCACATGTCCAGATAATGTTAACTGATTTTCTTACTAAACCACAAATGTCAATTTCTTTGTATGTTCTCAAGGTGTTATACTGTTCCTCTATAGTGGAAAAAATTATTCTACTGATTCTGGTATTTGAACTACTGTTTTTTCACCCAGTTGTCTTCATATGCCCTTTCTTGCACCATTCCTTGTGGCAGCATTTGGGGAAAACTATTTTCCAAATCTGACAAAATAAAAAACAACAATAAGTCAAGGAAGTGATGCTATTAAGCTTTCTTTGGGTGCATGGGAAAGTAAATTATGTGAGTGAACTTCATTGATGGAAAATTAGTAAAACTAGTTTGTTATTTATCGCTGTCATAGTGTCATAGACAAATGCCTTACTGATGAAATTGGACATATACCTTTTTAAAGGGATTCACTTGAGTTACAAATAAGGTAAAATGTTGGATAAATGAAATTCAAACGTGTGACAAGGTTCCTCACTTTTTACTGTTACTGGAAAACTATGCTATCAAAGCAATATTGTGAAGTAACTGGTGAAAGCAATTTACAAACTCCCAAACCTTTGATCAACTAAAAACTGTTCACAAACTCACTTGATGACAAATCTGGTTCCATAGGAAAGGAACCTTTAATCCCCAAAATCACGTCAATTTTCATCCCTGCACTTTTGGTTATTCCTCCTATAAACTATCTCAGTGCCATAGTGTGGTCCAATACACTTTTTGTCTTTTTTTCATAGGGGAACAGTTCGTAGTGTGGCACATTTTTTAGCCCTTTCATGTGCAACACCACTAACCAAAGTTTTTCTTTGTATTAGTTATTGATCATTAATATAAATTGGTGTAGGATATTAGTGAGTGGCCTGTGATTGAACCACTCCCATCGTACGGTAGAGGAAGAGATGCAGCAGCAGGAAGGTACACCAGCCTCATATTTGGAACAATCCTCACTGATGTTATTGTCACAGGTATGCAAAAAGTTGCATGCATGAAACAATTATCGAAGTAGTAGTTAAGGGTTGGTGAACCATTTCAGAAAACATGTGTTAACCATCTAAACTTTGAATTCCAAGTTGCCAAAATTTCTTGCTCTGATTCAATGTATTCCCATTAGGCTTTCTTCCCTTAAACATTTTAGATTAGTTAATTGCTTAATTTAATATTTATACTCAATGTATCTCTCAAGAGCTACTTTGAGTCAAATTAGACAGGTAGTTATTTTCAGAACAGGCTGGTTGATCATTGGTGACTATGATCATACTACAACCCTCTTTTGGTCCAATGAGATGATTTCTTAAATGCCAACAAAAGATTATATCAATTTCATGTTATTTAAAAAATTTCTGTAAGTTTAATGTTATTAAAATTGATGTCACTATTGGGGTGATAGGTGACAATGGCACCATAGATGGTCAAGGAGCATTTTGGTGGCAGAAATTTCACAAGAAACAGTTGAAGTACACTCGTCCATACTTGATTGAATTAATGTTCTCAGACAAGATTCAAATTTCCAATTTGACACTCCTAAATTCTCCATCATGGAATGTTCATCCTGTTTATAGCAGGTAAGTTTGCCCTCTCATAAGCTCTTATTCAAGTTATAAATGCCTTCAAGATTACCCTTAGAAGCCTTTTTACATCTCTGAAATGTTGTTCCAATTTCAAGATTATAATAGTTTTTTCAACACTATGCAGCAATATTATTATTAAAGGCCTCACCATTATCGCTACTCTCCCATCTCCAAACACTGATGGCATCAACCCAGGTGAATATCTTAAGATTATTTGTGTGTTCCAGTGGAGAGAACATGCCAAGTAAAATAGTCAAAGGAACTGATAGTATTAATTTAGTGATTTATACATGATTATAAATAGTTTTTTCACTCTCTCACCTAATATACAACTGACAACTTTTCTTGTATCTTATAAGTATTTTAAAACTTTAAAATATATAATAAAAATAAATTAAAAGAAAATTAATTATTTTCATCATTAACAATAAATATTTTATTTAATTAGATAGAAATTAGAGAAGTGAAACTTCTAAAGTTGCGGAAAAAATTACGAAAAAGATGGTAAGACCAAACTTTGAAATTTGCATCCTTTCTGCAGAAACGTCACTATATGGTAGGTCAAAATTTAAAAATTAAATTCAAAATTACTTTTTAAGATTATAATAATCTTAAAAATGCAACTTATCCCGGGAGAATATCTTAAATTTAATATAGTTTATTGAGAGAAGACAAATTCTCCATATGCAATCAATAAATGGGTCTAGTTTGAACAAGTTCATTTGATTAAATTCCTTTTAAAAATAGGTATATTATGAGAAAAAGTTCCTACATATAATTAATTAATTAAATAGAAGGAAAGTAAAAAGAATCAGATTTCAATAGTATTAAAACTAATTCTAAGAACAGTGAGTGTATTTTTCCTTGTTTTTGGCAATAGATTCTTGCACAAATACCAGAATTGAAGACTGCTACATAGTTTCTGGGGATGACTGTGTAGCAGTGAAAAGTGGGTGGGATGAGTATGGCATAAAGTTTGGATGGCCCACAAAACAACTAGTGATAAGACGGCTGACATGCATTTCCCCAGAAAGTGCAGCCATTGCCTTGGGGAGTGAGATGTCAGGTGGAATCCAGGATGTCAGAGCTGAGGACATCACAGCCATCCATACAGAATCAGGGGTCAGAATCAAGACTGCAGTAGGGAGAGGAGGGTATGTGAAGGACATATATGTAAAGGGAATGACCATGCACACCATGAAATGGGTTTTTTGGATGACTGGTAGCTATGGTTCCCATGCTGATAGCCACTATGATCCTAAAGCCTTGCCTGAGATCAAAGGCATCAACTACAGGGATGTGGTGGCTGACAATGTCACCATGGCTGCTAGGTTGGAAGGAATCTCCAATGACCCTTTTACTGGAATCTGCATTGCCAATGTGACCATTAACATGGCAGCCAAAGCCAAAAAACAGCCATGGACATGTACTGATATTGAAGGGATCACAAGTGGGGTGACTCCTAAGCCATGCAATTCTTTACCTGACCAAGGGCAGGATAACATCAAAGCATGTGATTTCCCTGCAGATAATCTACCAATTGATTCGTTGAAGCTTAAAAAGTGTGCTTACCGAATTAAACATGAATGACTTACACTTGTGTTAAAATGTTCTATAGTTATTTATTTAAGGCTAGTCTTTACCATCTTATCCACAATCCAGAAATCGTTACTCATGTAGAACAATGAATTATCTGTCAAATTATTGAAATGAAACAATTTTCTTTTTGCTACAAGTTTATGAATGGCTTTAAGCTTATTCGAATCTAAATATTATGTTGTTATATTAATCAAACTGACTGTTAAGGCTTCGTTAAAAGGACCACTACACACGTATGACTTAAGAAATTTTTAAAATTATTTCGAATACTAACAAACCATTACATTTTATGTCATAAAATGGGAATATGGGATAATGTCTAAATGAAAAGTTGGGTATTTTATGGGTGTAAAGGATAGAAAGACTGACAAGATAAAGGATAGAAAGTTCAGTGCACGGTCCTCGAGTCTAGTTGGAGCTTAAGGATATTCAGCTGAAAAACTGAGTATAACTGCACATCTTCTGATCCTTTCCTCGGTAAATCACAACAATATGATTACCTAAGAATCTGAGATGAGACTGAAATGAAAGAAACCTCACAACAACCTCAGATATGTCCAAAATGTTTCATGTTCTGTGGTGCTCTGCAACTTGCCAAAGTAGTGTCATAACGTATATTAGTTATCAGGTATTCCACTAAGCATATACAACATAAATACAAAATCTCAGTACTGGTGGAAGAGGATTGAACTTCACAGATTCTCTCTAGATGACTTCCTTGATATCTTCTTCAGTGAATGACGGTTGCTCAAAGTCAAAACTGAAGGGTCTAGGGCAAACGGGTTCCTCATTGATGTCGTGGAGAGGTGCCATGTATGGGTGGCTCAATGCCTCATCGACTGAAAATAATTGAGAATAGGATACAATTAATAAAAATATAGACAAAAGAAAATCTCATTATTTATAGATATAAACACTCTTATTGTAAAATATTTGTACAAAGACATCTAATAAGAAATCACTATATTGCCACATCATCATTATCATCATTCTGGTATGTATGTTGTTAAGAAACAAGACAAGAAAATTTATATCTGTTGGTGCTAAAGTTCTCATAAACTGGTCTTTCACATCTGCCCCCATATCATTCCTATTCATATACTGCTCCAGGAACAATAAAAGTCACATTCATAAAACTGGGGAAAAAGTTTTGCATGCTAAATACCTGTAATACGCCTGTTAGGATCAAAGATAAGCATCTTCTCTAGCAAACCAATCGCACCAGGAGACATGTTGGAAAATCTAGCAGAAAAGTTTTGCTTTGGATACTGGGGAAGCTGTTTTACATATCTACGAGCATTATCACTTCGTATAAATCCGAGGCTCGCATCATCGGGTGAACCAATCAGGTTGTTGAAAGAAATGAGAATTGTCATTGTAGTCTTAGTTTTAAATCAGAAAGAAATCTAAAAAGCATCAAAGAATGAAAATTTACATCCTACCAGGAAACCGTATAATCCGAATCTATTGATAAGCTAGAACAGAATGGGTCAATGACTATATAAGCATTCTTAATTTAATCAATTATCATTTCTTACATATATGATTCCTTAGGTTCTCAAAAGGAAAAAGGAAACCAAGGGTACAAAAGTAGTCATAGAGAGTACAATTCTTTAATGTTTTTCAATAAAAATATTATATGATCTACTCTACTAGTAAAACTACTGTAAAGGCAAGGACCACAAATACCATGTCCATAAATAAAAACCTAAAACATTTCAGAACTTCAAAACTGGTATACAATTTTTTAATTTTCCATTTCAACATGGTGATACAGGTTGTAAAATCCAGAAGACATAAGCATAAAGATCCAAAATCTTACTAATGAGATGCATCTTTTTCATTTGGGAATAAGTGATATGAGTGAGGCACAGTTTTTGTTTTCATATTATTTTATTTCAAAATAAAATTCTTATGCCACCAGACCTGAATCCTTTGGCAGACACCATTAAAATATTCAACCCTTCAAAACTCAGTTGTTTTTTCCTTGAATTTTCCCCAAATCCTATCATACTAAACCAAAGAGATCAATTTGATGGAAATAAACCAAAGGTTCAAATTCATCAAAGTATCAACATCATTTCAGCAAAGCTTGACACCCAAAATTTACAATTGCATAAAGCTGTAGAAGTTGGAACTCTAATTTACAAGTAAATCCAACTTCCAGATCAGAAATACAAATAAATAAGAACATGACCAGTCTCAATAGATTTATGCTAGCAATCAGAAGTATATCAAACTAATACTTCTGTGAACAGTCTCAGCTGATGAACATAATCTTTGCCAGGAAAGAGTGGTTGTCTTGTTATTTCTCCAAGTATGCAACCAACAGACCATATATCTACGGCTGCAGTATATTCTGAACAGTTAAGAAGCAGCTCAGAAGCTCAGTACCATCGAGTGACCACATACTCAGTCATAAAATCAGTTTCAGATGCAGTTCTAGCAAGGCCAAAGTCGGCAATCTTAAGGTCACAATTGGCATTCAATAGCAAATTGCTAGGCTTTAGATCACTGTGCAAAACATTTTCTGAATCTACATATTTGAGTCCTCGAAGCAATTTATATGATACAGAAAATACTGGGGAAAAAAGAAAGATCTTAAGGGTTACTGTAAGAAAATATAAAAACTATGCTACACTGCCAGAAGCTTTAAAGACCACACTAAGTCCAACCAGTGTAATAGATTATGTGGACCCCAAATAGGAGACCGACACCACCTAGTACACAGACTGAGCTTCATTTAGTCTTCCAAAGTTCCAGGCTCTTCAGGATGTTCATAAGTAAAATTATATTTTACCTATTGATTTGAAAAAGAAAACATCGAATGTCATTAACAAATTTAATTCAAACCAAGAAGATTAAAATTACTAAGAAAATTCTAAGGTAATTCAGCATATCAATGTAAATTGTAAAGCAAATTCGTCTAAAAATATTTTCTCTAGTCTGTTGTAGAGGAAGTGAAGAACATTATACACATTCAGCTCAGATTTATTTTTACATTTTTCACATAACTGGTGAACAAAGTTTGTCCACAAATATTAATACAGATGAAAATCAAAGCATAATCTTTCTTGCACAAAAGCTAACAAACAACAAAACAATGTAATAAATTTAGCAAAAGAAAATATCTCCCAGAAAAAAAAAAAAAAACTTTTTGACTTACCAAACAAGACCATAAGCACCTCTACCCATAGGGCGAATAGGAGGGACATACTTTCTGGAAACTTCGAAGAGGTTGCCATTGCCATAGATATTGTACTGAATGTAGCGTCCATCATGAGTTGGTAACCCTTTGATGTTTGTGTGGTCACCTGACTCAACAGCAGATATGTCTTGTAGCCGAACTGTTTAGAAAAAATGGTTTGATAATTAAAAATTGTTTTAGGTTTGATTATTTGTCTTTAATTTAGTGTGTTTAACAGTTTGGTTTCGTCCACACAAGTGGTTTCTGCGTATCCCTAGCCGGTAAGATAAATAAATTCAGTGATTAGAAATTTACAAAATGGATTGATAAATCACTATTGATACAATACAAGAAGAATAAAACTAAAACATAACAGGATATGTCGAAAAATTGAAAATGTGATTGTAAGTCTATTTTACTGATCATATGATAAAATCCAACCAATACAAAGCTAATTGATTAGATATAAGAGGCAAAGGTTGTACAGTGGATTTTATTCCAAAATTTGGATGACAAAATTCTAGCACAATGCCATCACCAAGACCACTTATCAGGCCCAAATACATACAGCTAAGGAACAATTTGTAGTTTTCTGCGAACATCTTCCAAGTCTTCATGAATATACCGCTCATAATACACACACATAAGATCAGTGCATTGCATGCCAGCACGAATAGCCCAGGGGAAGTAATGCCGATAGAACATTTTCCTCTGTTTTTTACTGAATCTAGCAGTGCCCCCTACCACGGACAGCAGGCACATAGGAAGGCCCATCTGCTCAAACTCAATAACCTTCAACGCTGTCTCCCCAATCAAGTTAGTAGGAAGGTCAAAAAGGGTATGCCAGAAGTCATGCACTTCACGAGCTCTCATTGTTACATAGGCCAGTTCATCTGTATCCATGAACCGCACAGGAGGTCGA
>Ga0123342_1006191_pt1 | contig 16763 bp, 10 predicted proteins | sample Turbeawhitnodule_FD_89960 | JGI IMG/M metagenome (GOLD analysis project Ga0123342, IMG submission 89960) | Root nodule microbial communities of legume samples collected from Mexico - Turtle bean Mexico white nodule | ecosystem: Host-associated > Plants > Roots > Nodule | place: Mexico: Nepantla... | reverse complement strand
TAACGACGAACCCCTTGGAACGATAGAAGGCCTTCGCGCGGCCGTTCTTCACCAAGCATTTCAAACGATACTTGTTGTGCGGCCAATCCGGCAGCGCCGTGAGCAGCGCGGCACCAGCACCCTGCCCCTGCCAGGATTTGCTGACATAGAGCATGTGAATGAAATCGTCCGGCGGCCATAGCGTCATGAAGCCTGCGGTCTCCCCATTCGGGGCCTCCGCAAGCCATAGATGTTCGCCTTGCGTGTGGGCTTGGAAATCTTCGTGGCGGAAGCTTGAGGGCTCGACCCACACGAAGGTTTCACGACGTACGGCCAGATAAATGCCGGCCAGTGTTTCCAAGTCCGACTGGCGTGGCGATCTGATGGTCCACTTTACGGATTGCGGCTGCGTCTGAATGGAGAAATCTGTCATTTGGACCCTTACTCTGCGGCCCTGGCGCTGACGGCAGCGTTGAAACTGGAAAAGAACTGCTGCGCCAGCTTCGTCGATGTCGAATCGATCAATCGCGCGCCTAGCTGTGCGATCTTGCCACCGACCTGGGCTTTTGCTTCGTACTGCAGGACTGTTTCGCCACCGTCGTCCTTCAGCACGACGTCAGCTCCGCCCTTGGCGAAACCGGCAATACCGCCTTTGCCCTCGCCCGAGATCGTATAGCTTTCCGGCGCCTTGATGTTGGATAGCAAGACCTCGCCGTTGAACGTTGCCGAAACCGGACCGATTTTGACCTTCACCACCGTTGTCAGCTCGGTCGGAGATTTCATCTCCAGGCTCTGACAGCCCGGAATGCACTGCTTCAATATCTCAGGGTCGTTGAGCGCTGCCCATACGACATCCCGGGGTGCGGTGATCCGTTCTTCGCCGGTCAAGTCCATCCGAAATCCTCCCATTTCGACCTGCCTCAATTTATCACAGCCGGAAAGCGCTTTGCCAAGGTGAAACGGAATGCTATTTGCACGAGCTCTATCGAATTGAAGCACGCGGAAGATCACGTTGAGACAGAAAGAACGCCGGCCGGGCCAGAAATCCTCCGCCGGCCCCTCCGGCGGGCGCCGCACCGACGATCGTGGCCAGCGGCCGACAAAGCCCGCAGCCAAGCCTGCGCCAGTGCGTGAAAAGGTGCGTGAACCGGCCTCGGTACCGACGGCGATCGAGCGACCGCTGATGGAGCGCACCGGCGCGCGTCCGGCCGAACGCGTGCCCGTCATTCTCGAATCCCTTGGCGCAGGCGACTTTCATCTCATCGACAGCGGCAATGGGGAGAAGCTGGAGCAATACGGCCCCTACCGGATCGTACGCCCTGAAGGCCAGGCGCTGTGGCAGCCGTCCTTGCCAAAGCAGGCCTGGGAAAAGGTCGATGCCGTCTTTACCGGCGATACCGACGAGGAAGGCACCGGGCGCTGGCGCTTTCCTAAGGAAGCGCTCGGCGAGACCTGGCCACTCAACCTGCTCGGCGTAGACTTCCTCGGCCGCTTCACCTCCTTCCGGCATGTTGGCGTCTTTCCGGAGCAGATCGTCCACTGGACCTGGATGAAGCAGCAGGTCGAAGCCGCCGGACGACCGCTAAAGGTGCTGAACCTCTTCGGCTACACTGGCGTCGCCTCGCTGGTTGCGGCGGCAGCGGGCGCAGAGGTTACCCATGTAGATGCGTCGAAGAAGGCAATCGGCTGGGCGCGCGAAAACCAGGCGCTGAGCCGGCTGGAGAAGGCGCCGATCCGCTGGATCTGCGAAGACGCGATGAAGTTCATCCAGCGCGAAGAACGCCGCGGCAACAGCTACGACATCATCCTCACCGACCCGCCGAAATTCGGCCGTGGGCCGAATGGCGAAGTCTGGCATCTGTTCGAGCATTTGCCTGTCATGCTCGATATCTGCCGCGAAATCCTGTCGCCCAAAGCGGTCGGGCTGGTGCTGACCGCCTAGTCGATCCGCGCCAGCTTCTATTCGATCCATGAGCTGATGCGCGAGACGATGCGCGGTGCCGGCGGCGTTGTCGAGTCAGGCGAGCTCGTCATTCGCGAGGCCGGGCTGGACGGCAAGGCGCCGGGACGCGCGCTCTCCACCTCCCTTTTCTCCCGCTGGGTGCCGAAATGAGCCATGAACACAAGGGCCACGGCCCGCATAAAGTCGGGCACGTGAAAGAGGTCACCTCACTCGCCAATCCCATCATCAAGGATATCAAGGCGCTCAGCGACAAGAAGACGCGCGAGCAGAGCGGCACCTTCATGGCTGAAGGGCTGAAGCTGGTGATCGATGCGATCGAACTCGGCTGGACGATCCGCACGCTGGTCTATGCGAAGGCTGCCAAGGGCAAGCCACTGGTCGAACAGATGGCGGCAAAGACCGTCGCTTCCGGGGGACTGGTGCTCGAGGTCAGCGAAAAGGTGATCTCCTCGATCACCCGCCGCGACAATCCGCAGATGGTCGTCGGTATCTTCGAAAGCCGCTGGAAGCCATTGCGCGAGATCCACCCGAAGCAGGGTGAAACCTGGATCGCCCTCGATCGCGTCCGCGATCCCGGCAATCTCGGCACGATCATCCGCACCGCCGACGCCACCGGCGCCTCCGGCGTCATCCTCGTCGGCGAGACGACCGATCCCTTTTCGCTAGAAACGGTGCGCGCCACCATGGGCTCGGTGTTTGCCGTTCCCGTTGCGCGCGCCACGCCTGAAGAATTCATTGCCTGGAAGAAGCACGCCGGCGTTTCCGTCGTCGCGACGCACCTCGCTGGGTCGGTCGATTACCGCACGATCGACTACAAGAAGAAGCCGGTGGTGATCCTGATGGGCAACGAGCAATCCGGTCTGCCGGAGCATCTTGCCAAGGAAGCCGACGCGCTTGCCCGCATTCCGCAGCAGGGCCGCGCCGACTCGCTTAATCTTGCCGTCGCGAGCGCCGTCATGCTGTTCGAGGCACGCCGCCATCTCCTCTCACTCGACGGGGCCAAATGACCGAACAGACGCTAGAACGACCGACCCTGTTTGCCCGGCCCCTGCCGATCCTGATCTTCATCATCATCGCCGTCGTGCTCGACCAGATCGTCAAGATCGTCGTCGACCATACGCTGCCGCTGCAGGAGCCGGTGCATCTCATCCCGATGCTGGCCCTCTACCGGACCTACAACCTCGGCGTCGCCTTCTCGATGCTGTCGGGCATGGACGGCTGGTTTATCGTCGGCATGCGCCTGATCATCGTCGCTTTCGTCATCTGGCTCTGGAACCGCACCGACAAGCAACGCACTTTCGCCCATCTCGGTTATGCGCTGATCATTGCCGGCGCGCTCGGCAACCTGATCGATCGCTTCCTCTACGGCCACGTGATCGACTACATCCTGTTTCATACCGAGACATGGTCGTTCGCCGTCTTCAACCTGGCCGACAGTTTCATCACGATCGGCGCGGGATGCGTGATTCTAGACGAGCTGATACAACCTAAAAACGCAAACCGCTAAAATCTTAGCGGTTTGCTGAAGGCATTTAGAACCGCCGCTATGCTATCCCGGCACCATGCACGGTCTCGGTCAATTGCACGAAAGACTTGCCGCCGCGTTCCGGCGGCTTACCGCTCATCGCGACGGCGAGCGGATTTCGGACGCTGTTGGTTATCAAACAGGGGTCGTTTCTCCACCACTCCAACATGAGCGCGTCGGCCGCAAGCTGCTGTCATGGTGGTTGGGCGGCCTTGGAACTATTGCCGGCTCTGCCGTTGTCGTCGCGGCACAGGCGGGCGGTCCACTGCCGCTTTCGATCAGCCTCGGCGCCGCTGCGCTTTCCGCTATAGTCCTTCTCGCAATCCTTTCGACTGCCAGGCAGAGAACCGCGCGGAAGCACCCCACCGGCGTCTCATCCACATGGAACCAGGGTGCGGCGCTCCTCGCCGATATCCATGATGCGCTTGGAGACATTACCGTCACGCGCAACATGGACCGGCGTATCGTCGGCGCCAACGAGGCGTTTCGCCGGCTGACCGGCAGGCTCAATCCAGAGGGACTGACCTGTGAGGAGATCGGGATCGCCTTTCGTCCCGGCCCGGCACCGCATCGCTTCGAGGTGGAGATCTCGACGCCCGAAGGCCAGCGTATCTACTTCTGGCGTGACGTCGTTACCCGCGACCCTGGCGATGGACGATTGCTGCTGCAGAGCATCGCCCGCGACGTGACCGAAGAGCGGCTGACCGCGCAAGCCCGCGAGGAGGCACGGCAGAAGGCCGAATACAACAGCGCTGCCAAGTCGCGCCTGCTTGCCACCGTCAGCCATGAAATCCGCACGCCGCTTTCAGGCATCCTCGGCATGACGCATATGCTGACCGAAACGCGACTGACGCAGGAACAGCAGAACTATCTCACAGGCATCCGCCAATCCGGCTTTGCTTTAACGCAGCTCGTCGAGGACCTGCTCGACTTCTCGACCATCGAAGTCGGTCGCTTTCAACTGCGGCCGCGAGCCGAATCGTTGCGCAAGCTGCTCGAGAGCGTCGTCGAAATGCTCGCCCATCGCGCCCATGAAAAAGGTATCGAGATCGGCGCCACTGTTTCCTCCGACCTGCCCGAATTGATGAGCTTCGATCCAGCGCGCCTGCGTCAGGTGTTGTTCAACGTCATCGGCAACGCCGTGAAATTCACGCAGGCAGGCGGTGTTTTCGTGCGGGCATCGCTGCAGGGCAACGATGCGCTGATCAGCGTCACCGACACCGGGCCCGGCATGACCGAGGAAGAACAGAACCGCATCTTCGGCGAGTTCGAGCAGGGCGGAACGCCCATCGAGAAGAGCGCCGGGACGGGTCTTGGCCTCTCGATTTCCGCCCGCATCATGCGCGAGTTCGGCGGCTCGCTTACGGTCGCCAGCGAGAGGGGAACCGGCAGCGAGTTCAGCATCCGCTTTCCGATCGACATTCCAGAGGAAAGCCGCGGCCGCCGCAACGGCGTGCTTACCGGCAGCGTCGTTCTGCTGCTGGCGCCTACCGGCGCGGCGCGCATGGCGATATCGGAGACGATCGCAACACTCGGCGGCGATTGTCACCTCGTCACCGACGGCGCGAGTGCACATGCGATGTTGCTTTCGATGGCCTCTCTCGGTCGCCGGCCAACCGACATCATCATCGACCACCGCATGTCGGCGGAGTTTGCCGAGCACCTGGCCGACCGAGCCGAGATCGCGGCATTGGGACTGCGCAAGATCTTCTTGGTCAACCCCGAAGAGCGAAACGCCCATGCACTCGACCTGTTCGACGCCTGGCTGATACGGCCGCTGCGAGAGCAGTCTCTGATCGACGTGCTGCGTGGCCGGATGCGCGGCATGGAGAAGCGCGATGCGCTCAACGACAACCAGCCCGGGTTTAGCGTCTCCATCCCCGAAGCAGGAATTCAGAGCGGGTTGCGGATTCTGCTGGCGGAAGACGATCCAATCAACGCGATGCTCATCCGTGCCATGCTCGAAAAGGCCGGCCATACTGTCGAGCACGTCGAGCATTTCGAGATGCTTCTCGACCGTACGCTGTCAGAGGGAAGCGTGCGCCCCGATATCGTCATCAGCGATCTTTCCATGCCCGGCGGCGACGGCATCGATATGCTTGGCCGGCTACGCGGCCATGAGCGCCGGCTTGATGTTCCGCCCGTGCCGATCATTGTGCTGACCGCCGACAAGCGCGACGAATCCCGTAGACAAGTCTTGCTGAATGGTGCAAACCGCGTCATGGTAAAGCCGGTTGACCCGATAAGGTTGCTGACGGAAGTCCAAGCTGTTGCTGCGCTTTCGGCCCGCCGCGCGGAAGCGCGGTAAGCCATCAAACAACCGGCACGCTTCTTGCGTGTGGCGGCTGTATGATGTCACTTTCCTGTCGCATATAAGTGTTTTATGGCGTGTCAAAAGCCGGCAACGGGAGAATCGCCATGCCAGTAGACGCCCTCAATTGTGACGCCGTCGCCGAGGTCCATCGGCCGTCTAGCACGCTTGCACCGAAGGAAGGCGATATTCTTGGCCGCATCGGGAGTCTTGAGACCCGCCTTGCCCGCACGGCCAGCGAGATCGATGCTGCCCAGGCCGTCCGCTTCCGCGTCTTCGTCGACGAAATGGGTGCACAGCTTTCGTCGGAAGCCATGCGCCGCAGGCGCGATTTCGATTCCTACGACGCATTCTGCGACCATCTGCTCGTGCTCGATCGCTCGATCGAGGGCGACAGCGAGGATCAGATCGTCGGCACCTATCGCCTGCTGCGACAGGAAGTCGCCATGGCGAATGGTGGCTTTTACTCGGCTTCGGAATTCGCGATCGACGAGCTGCTCGCCCGCCACCCGGATAAGCGGTTCATGGAGCTCGGCCGCTCCTGCGTGCTGCCCGACTACCGCACCAAGCGCACGGTCGAGCTTCTGTGGCAGGGCAACTGGGCCTATGCGCTGAAGCATGGCATGAGCGCCATGTTCGGCTGCGCCTCCTTCCCGGGCATCCACCCGGAAAGCCATGCTCTGGCGCTGTCCTTCCTGCATCACAACGTCGCTGCCAAGGACGAATGGGCCGTCAGCGCCCTTCCGCACCTGGCCCGCGACATGGATCTGATGCCGGTTGAAGCAGTCAACCCGAAGCGGGCGCTGATGGCGTTGCCGCCGCTGATCAAGGGTTATCTCCGCCTCGGCGCGATGGTCGGCTCGACCGCCGTCGTCGACAAGGCCTTCAACACAACGGATGTTTTGATCGTTTTGCCGATTGCCAGCATTTCCGATCGCTACCTGAACTACTACGGCGCCGACGCCGGACGGTTCGCGAGCTGATTTTCCACCGACATAAACGACGGAGCGGGAGGATGCTTCCCGCTCCGTTTCTGTTTCATGATCCAGCGTAGGCTGCGATTGCGGCCATGTTGACGATGTCGGAATCCTTCGCGCCCATCGAGGTGATCTGAACCGCCTTGTCGAGGCCGACGAGAATCGGGCCGATGACGGTCGAGCCGCCAAGTTCCTGCAGCATCTTCGTGGAGATCGAGGCCGAGTGGAAGGCCGGCATAACCAACACGTTGGCGGGTCCCGACAGACGGCAGAACGGGTATTGCTCCATCACCTTGCGATTCAGCGCCACGTCGGCCGCCATCTCGCCGTCATACTCGAAATCGACACGTCGCTTGTCGAGGATCTTCACAGCCTCGCGCACACGCTCGGAGCGCTCACCCGAGGGATGGCCGAAGGTCGAATAGGCAAGCATCGCGACACGCGGCTGATAGCCCATGCGGCGTGCGAAGCCCGCGGCTTCCACGGCGATATCCGCCAGTTCCTCGGCATTCGGCATGTCGTGAACCGCCGTATCGGCGACGAAAACGGTGCGGCCGCGGCAGCGCGCGATGGATACACCGATGACGCGGTGGCCCGGCTTCATGTCGATGCAGCGGCGCACATCTTCGAGCGCCGTCGAATAGTTGCGGGTGATGCCGGTAACCATCTCGTCGGCGTCGCCCAGCGCCACCATGCATGCGGCGAAGTGGTTGCGGTCCTGATGGATCAGGCGCTGGGCATCGCGGTGCAGGTAACCTTTGCGCTGCAGACGCGCATAGAGGTAGTCGATATAGGCTTCGACACGGGTTGAAATGCGTGCATTGACGATTTCCAGTCCCGGCCGATTGAGATCGATGCCGGCGCGTTCGGCGGTCGCGTGAATCAGGTCCTCACGGCCAAGCAGGATCGCCGTACCGAGCTGCTGGTTGGCATAGGACATTGCCGCACGCATGACCTGCTCTTCTTCAGCCTCGGCAAAGACCACCCGCTTCGGACGGCGACGAACGCGCTCGTAGAGGCTCGCCAGCGTTGAGGCGATGGGATCGCGGCGGGCAGAAAGCTCGCGGGAATAGGCCGCCATGTCGGCAATTGGCTTGCGGGCGACGCCGCTATCAATTGCGGCCTGCGCCACGGCGACCGGGATCGCCGAAATTAGGCGCGGATCGAACGGCACCGGAATGATGTACTGCGCGCCGAAACGCGGACGGTTGCCCTGATAGGCGGCAACAACATCATCCGGCACGTCCTCGCGCGCGAGGTTTGCCAGCGCCTGCACGGCGGCGATCTTCATGGCGTCGTTGATAGTAGTGGCGCGAACGTCCAGCGCCCCCCGGAAGATATAGGGGAAGCCCAGGACGTTGTTGACCTGGTTCGGATAGTCGGACCGGCCGGTTGCCATGATGGCGTCGTCGCGGACGCGGGCGACCTCTTCCGGGGTGATCTCAGGATCAGGGTTGGCCATGGCGAAAATGATCGGGCGGTCGGCCATCGAGCGGATCATCTTGTCGGAGAAGGCGCCCTTCTGCGAGAGGCCGAAGACGACATCCGCGCCCTTCATCGCTTCTTCGAGCGTGCGCGCCTTGGTCTTGACCGCATGCGCCGACTTCCACTGATTCATGCCTTCGGTGCGGCCCTGGTAGATCACGCCCTTGGTGTCACAAAGGACGATATCTTCGGGCGCGAAGCCCATGGCCTTGATCAGCTCGACGCAGGCGATCGCTGCTGCACCCGCGCCGTTGCAGACGAGCTTCGTCGTCTTCAGGTCGCGACCGGTCAATTCCAGCGCGTTGATGAGACCTGCGGCGGCAATGATCGCCGTGCCGTGCTGGTCGTCGTGAAAGACCGGAATGTCCATCAGCTCGCGCAGGCGCTGCTCGATGATGAAACAGTCGGGCGCCTTGATGTCTTCGAGGTTGATGCCGCCGAACGAAGGCCCGAGAAAACGAACGCAGTTGATGAACTCGTCGACGTTCTCGGTGTCGACTTCCAGGTCGATGGAATCGACGTCGGCGAAGCGCTTGAAGAGCACCGATTTGCCCTCCATCACCGGCTTCGAGGCCAGCGCGCCGAGATTGCCAAGACCGAGGATTGCCGTCCCGTTGGAGATCACCGCGACCATGTTGCCACGCGTCGTGTAGTCGTAGGCGGTAGCGGGATCGGCGGCGATTGCCTTCACTGGAACGGCAACGCCGGGCGAATAGGCGAGCGACAGATCGCGCTGCGTTGCCATCGGCTTCGTGGCGTTGATCTCCAGCTTTCCGGGCCGCCCCATGGCGTGGAACTCAAGAGCCTCGTTGTCGGTCACTGATGTAACCGGCCGCTGCTTCTTCTCGGTATCGGGCATTTTTCCTCCAACGTCCTGTGGGTGACGCCTTGCTCTTCCTCAATCGCGGTTGTCATCTATAGCGGCGGGCGGCTAGGGTTGGCACCTCTTTTTTGGAAAAAATGCATCTCCGTGAACGAACGAATAGACACTGGAATAGAAGCCTTTTCGGCTGCCGAGCTGACCACGGAAGAAAGCCGTGCCTCGGCAACGCCGATGATGGAGCAATTCATCGAGATCAAGGCCAACAACCCTGACTCGCTGCTGTTCTATCGCATGGGCGATTTCTACGAACTGTTCTTCGAGGATGCGCTGGAAGCCTCCCGCGCGCTCGGCATCACGCTGACCAAGCGCGGCCAGCATATGGGGCAGGATATTCCGATGTGCGGCGTGCCGGTGCATGCGGCCGACGACTACCTGCAGAAGCTGATCGGGCTCGGCTTTCGTGTCGCCGTCTGCGAGCAGGTTGAAGATCCGGCCGAAGCCAAGAAGCGTGGCTCCAAATCGGTGGTGAAACGCGACGTCATCCGGCTTGTGACGCCGGGTACGATCACCGAGGAAAAGCTGCTTTCGCCGTCGGAATCGAACTATCTGATGGCACTTACCCGGATCCGCGGCGCATCCGAGCCCGTGCTGGCAATTGCCTGGATCGACATCTCGACCGGGATTTTCCGGCTGGCCGAGACCGAAAGCTCGCGGCTGCTTGCCGATATCCTGCGCATCGATCCGCGCGAACTGATCGTGCCGGACACGATCTTTCACGATCCCGAGCTGAAGGCGGTCTTCGATGTGCTCGGTCGCACGGCCGTTCCACAGCCGGCTGTCCTGTTCGACAGCGCCACTGCCGAAGGGCGGATCGCACGTTATTTCAATGTTTCGACGCTCGATGGCTTCGGCACCTTCTCGCGCGCCGAGCTCGCCGCAGCAGCGGCAGCCGTGGCCTATGTCGAGAAGACGCAGATCGCCGAACGCCCGCCACTCGGGCGCCCGGAGCGCGAGAACGCCGCTTCGACGCTCTTCATCGATCCCGCGACCCGCGCCAATCTCGAACTTGCCCGCACGCTCTCCGGCGACCGCCATGGCTCGCTGTTAAAGGCAATCGACCGCACCGTAACCGGCGGCGGAGCGCGGTTGCTCGCCGAGCGGCTGATGTCGCCGCTGACCGACCCCGCGCGCATCAATGAGCGGCTGGATTCGATCGGCTTCCAGATGGAGGAGCCGTCGCTCTGTGGCGACCTGCGGCACCACCTCAAGCATGTACCCGATATGCCGCGCGCGCTCTCGCGCCTTGCGCTCGACCGTGGCGGGCCGCGCGACCTTGCCGCCATCCGACAGGGCTTGAGTGCTGCGGGCGATCTCGCCCGATTGCTGGCCGAATCGCTGCTGCCGGAAGAGCTAAAGCTTGCGCTTTCGAGCCTCCAGGCCCTCCCCGCCGCTCTCGCAGCGCTGCTTTCCGAGACGCTTGGCGACGAGTTGCCGCTGCTGAAGCGCGACGGCGGCTTCCTGCGCGACGGCGCCAATGCCGAACTCGACGAGGTCCGGGCACTACGCGACCAGTCGCGCCGCGTCATCGCCGGGCTGCAGCTGCAATATGCCGAGGAAACCGGCATCAAGTCGCTGAAGATCAAGCACAACAATATCCTCGGCTACTTCATCGAGGTTACCGCCGGCAATGCCGGGCCGATGACCGATACGCCGGAGGCGAAAGGCCGTTTCATCCACCGCCAGACGATGGCAAACGCGATGCGGTTCACCACGACCGAGCTTGCCGACCTCGAAAGCCGGATTGCCAACGCCGCCGACAAGGCTCTTGCCATCGAACTCGCGGCCTTCGACCACATGACGGGAGCCGTCGTCGCCGAGGCGGAAGCAATCAAGGCAGGCGCCCGCGCGCTCGCCGTCATCGACGTCGCGGCGGGCCTAGCGCTTCTTGCCGATGAACAGGCCTATTGCCGGCCGCTGGTCGATGCCTCGAAGATGTTTGCGATCGAGGGCGGACGCCACCCGGTCGTCGAGCAGGCGCTGCGGCGGCAATCGTCGGGCCCGTTCGTCGCCAACAATTGCGACCTGTCGCCGGTTGCCGACGGCAAGGATGGCGCGATCTGGCTGCTGACCGGTCCGAACATGGGCGGTAAATCGACCTTCCTGCGCCAGAACGCGCTGATTGCGATCCTCGCGCAGATGGGCTCCTTCGTGCCGGCGACGTCCGCCCATATCGGCATCGTCGACCGGCTGTTCTCGCGCGTCGGTGCCTCCGACGATCTCGCGCGCGGCCGCTCGACGTTCATGGTCGAAATGGTCGAGACGGCGGCGATCCTCAACCAGGCGACCGATCGCTCGCTGGTCATTCTCGACGAAATCGGCCGCGGTACGGCCACCTTCGACGGCCTGTCGATCGCCTGGGCCGCCGTCGAGCACCTGCACCAGGCGAACCGCTGCCGTGGTCTCTTCGCGACCCACTTCCACGAACTGACCGTGCTGTCCGAAAAGCTTGCGCGGCTATCGAATGCGACGATGCGGGTGAAGGAATGGGACGGCGACGTGATCTTCCTGCACGAGGTCGGCCCCGGCGCCGCCGACCGCTCCTATGGCATCCAGGTCGCCCGGCTTGCCGGCCTGCCGGCCTCTGTGGTGGCGCGCGCCCGTGACGTGCTGACGCGCCTCGAGGACGCCGATCGCAAGAACCCAGCAAGCCAGCTGATCGACGATCTACCGCTGTTTCAGGTGGCGGTGCGCCGCGAGGATGCCAACCGCGGCGCCTCGAAGGTGGAGGAAGCGCTGAAGGGCATGAGCCTCGACGACATGACCCCGCGCGAAGCGATGGACGCGCTTTACGAACTCAAGAAGAAGCTGAAGCAGGGCTAGCCGATGTTCATGGACCGGCTGTTCAACGAGACCCAGAGGCTTGCGGCGATCTTCAGCGCGATCGAAGCATTGCGGCTTGCCGACGAGCGCGGCACTCCGCGCGGCTGGGCCTCGCCCTTTGGCTTGCTCCAGATCATCCGCTGCTGCGCCAGGATTCTGGAACTCTCCTCGTGCGTTGCCAAAGCCGGGTACCGCGAATGCGACCGCGAGACGCTGGAGGCGATCACCAGCGAGACCCGTCAGGTGCTCTATTCCGTACAGGCGCAGGTGGCAGCCTGATTGCCGCACGCGAGCGGTTTCGGGCATGGCAACACCTTTTCGCCAAAATTAAAGGTTCTGCAGTATGAAAGCCCGTGTCATCGGCGGGCAAAGAGGCTATAGCGCATGCAGACGAAACGAGAGGCACAGCAGGAACCGGCTGCGCCGCGCGAACAGGAAGCCGCCCCGCGCATGGCGACGACGAACGACATCGATTTCTCCGATATCCTCGACACCGACTGTCTGTTGGAGATGTGTGACGCCGTTGCCGAGGCCAACAAGACGCGGCCTGACGTCATGCGGTCCGATCTGCTAGCAATCCTCAAGAAGGCGAGCAGCGAGGGACGCCAGAACGCGCGCGCGCTGCTCTCGGCCGACGGCAGCGGCATCAATTGCGCCCGCCGCATCTCCTGGCTGCAGGACCAGATCATCACGGTTCTCTATGAGTTCGTCTGCGCCCACGTCTTCCCGCAGCAGAAGGACAAGTTCGCCGTCACCGCCGTCGGCGGCTATGGCCGCGACACGCTGGCGCCGGGCTCCGACATCGACCTGCTGTTCCTCTTCCAACCGAAGCCGGCGGAAGAGACACACAAAGCAGTCGAATTCATGCTCTACGTCCTCTGGGACATGGGCTTCAAGGTCGGCCACGCCACGCGTACCCTAGAAGAGTGCATCGCGCTCTCGAAATCCGACATGACGATCCGTACCGCGATCCTCGAGATGCGTTACATCTGCGGCCTGCGTTCGCTCGAAACCCAGCTCGAGACCCGCTTCGACAAGGAAATCGTCACCGGCACCGGCCCCGAGTTCATCGCCGCTAAGCTTGCCGAGCGTGACGAACGGCACCGCAAGGCCGGCGACACGCGCTATCTCGTCGAGCCCAACGTCAAGGAGGGCAAGGGCGGCCTGCGCGACCTGCACACGCTCTACTGGATCTCGAAATATTACTACCACGTCCGCGACACGGCCGAACTCGTGCCGCTCGGCGTTCTCTCAAAGCACGAATATCATCTTTTCCAGAAAGCGGACGACTTCCTCTGGGCGGTGCGCTGCCACATGCATTTCCTGACCGGAAAGGCCGAGGAACGACTGTCCTTCGATATTCAGCGCGAGATCGCCGAGGCACTCGGATATCATTCGCGACCCGGCCTTTCCGCCGTCGAGCGCTTCATGAAACACTACTTCCTTGTCGCCAAGGATGTCGGCGACCTGACGCGCATTCTCTGCGCGGCGCTCGAAGACCAGCAGGCGAAGTCGACGCCAGGTCTGACCGGCGTCATCAGCCGCTTTGCGCATCGCAGCCGCAAGATCGCCGGTAGCACCGAGTTCGTCGAGGATCGCGGGCGTATCGCGCTCGCAAGCCCGGATGTCTTTAAGAGCGACCCGATCAGCATCATCCGGCTCTTCCACGTCGCCGATATCAATGGGCTGGAATTCCATCCGGACGCGCTAAAGCGCGTCACCCGTTCGCTCAGCCTGATCGACAACAATTTGCGCGAGAACGACGAGGCAAATCGTCTCTTCATGTCGATCCTGACCTCGAAGCGCGATCCGGCGCTCATCCTCCGGCGCATGAACGAGGCCGGCGTGCTCGGCCGCTTCATCCCGGAATTCGGCAAGATCGTCGCGATGATGCAGTTCAACATGTATCACCACTATACGGTGGACGAGCATCTGATCCGCACCGTCGACGTGCTGTCGGAGATCGACAAGGGCAAGGCCGACGATCTGCATCCACTCGCCAACAAGCTGATGCACGGCATCGAGGACCGCGAGGCGCTTTACGTCGCAGTCCTGCTGCACGACATCGCCAAGGGCCGCCAGGAGGACCACTCGATCGCCGGCGCCCGCGTCGCCCGCAAGCTCTGCGCCCGTTTCGGTCTGTCGCAGAAACAGACGGAGATGGTCGTCTGGCTGATCCAGGAACATCTGGCGATGTCGATGGTCGCCCAGACCCGAGACCTCACCGACCGCAAGACGATCACCGACTTCGCCGATGTCGTGCAATCGCTCGACCGGCTGAAGATGCTGCTGATCCTGACGATCTGCGACATCCGCGCTGTCGGACCCGGGGTCTGGAACGGCTGGAAGGGCCAGCTGCTGCGTACGCTCTACTATGAAACGGAACTGCTGCTTGCCGGCGGCTTCTCGGTGGTTTCGCGCAAAGAGCGCGCCAATTTCGCGGCCGAAGCGCTCTACAATGCGCTCTCTGATTGGAGCCAGAAGGACCGCAAGATCTACAGCAAGCTGCACTATCAACCCTATCTGCTCTCCGTTCCGCTGGAAGACCAGGTGCGACATGCCGGCTTCATCCGCCAGGCGGACAAGGCCGGCCAAGCGCTGGCAACGATGGTGCGGACCGACAGTTTCCACGCGATCACCGAAATCACCGTGTTGTCGCCCGACCATCCGCGCCTCTTGGCCGTTATCGCCGGCGCGTGCGCAGCGGCCGGCGCCAACATCGTCGATGCGCAGATCTTCACGACCTCGGATGGCCGCGCGCTCGACACCATCCATGTCAGTCGCGAGTTCAAGGACGATGCCGACGAGCTACGGCGTGCCGGCACGATCGGGCGGATGATCGAGGACGTGCTTTCCGGCCGCAAACGGCTGCCCGAGGTGATTGCGACGCGCACCAAGAACCGTAAGAAGAGCAAGGCCTTCGTCATCCCGCCGTCGGTCAACATCTCCAACAGCCTGTCGAACAAGTTCACGGTCATCGAGGTCGAATGCCTCGACCGGCCAGGCCTGCTGTCGGAAATCACCGCGGTTCTTTCGGATCTTTCGCTCGACATTCAATCGGCCCGCATCACCACCTTCGGCGAGAAGGTCATCGATACCTTCTACGTGACCGACCTCGTCGGCCAGAAGATCTCGGGCGACAGCAAGCGCTCGAATATCACCGCGCGCCTCAAGGCCGTGATGGCCGAAGAACAGGACGAGCTTCGCGAACGCATGCCCTCCGGCATCATCGCGCAACCGACTCCGGTCCGGGCCGTGACGCAGACGGAAAAGAAGGCGGATTCGCCCGCATGAGCCAAAACGCATGAGCCTCGTCAGAAAATTCGCCACCGTCGGCGGCGCCACCCTCGGCAGCCGCATCTTCGGCTTTGCCCGTGAAACGCTGATGGCAGCGGCCCTTGGCACCGGCCCGATGGCCGACGTCTTCTACGCCGCCTTCCGCTTTCCGAACCTCTTCCGCCGGCTGTTTGCCGAAGGTGCGTTCAACGCCGCCTTCGTGCCGCTGTTTGCCAAGGAGATCGAGGCGAACGGCACGGATGGCGCCAAGCGCTTCTCCGAGGAAGTCTTCGGCGTGTTGTTTTCGGTGCTGCTGCTCATTACCATCGTGATGGAGCTCTGCATGCCGCTGCTGGTGCGCTTCGTCATCGCGCCGGGCTTTGCCGACGATGCGGAAAAATTCTCGATCACCGTGCGCATGGCGGCGGTGATGTTTCCCTATCTCATGTGCATGTCGCTGACGGCGATGATGAGCGGGATGCTGAATTCGCTGCATCATTTCTTCGCTGCGGCCATCGCCCCCGTTTTCCTCAACGTCGTGATGATCGGGGCGCTGTTTTATGCGCTCTACACCGGCGCGGAGCCGCTTCAGACCGCCTGGTATCTCTCCTGGGGCGTGCTCGTTGCGGGTATCCTGCAGCTCGTGGTCGTGTATGTCGGTGTTCTGCATGCTGGCATGAGCATCGGGCTTCGCTTCCCCCGCATCACGCCGAACGTCAAGCGGCTGCTCATTCTTGCGGTCCCGGCCGCCGTTACCGGCGGCATTACCCAGATCAATCAGATGATCGGCCAGGCGATCGCTTCATCTCGCGAAGGCGCGATCGCCGCGCTTCAATATGCGGACCGCATCTACCAGCTGCCGCTCGGCGTCGTCGGGGTTGCCGTCGGCGTGGTGCTGCTGCCAGAACTGGCGCGCGCCTTGAAGGGCGGCAATCTCCGCGAGGCCGCTAATTTGCAGAACCGGTCGATGGAATTCGTGCTGTTCCTGACCATCCCGGCCGCCTTTGCGCTCTGGATCCTCTCCGACGAGATCATCCGCGTGCTCTATGAGCGCGGTGCCTTCCATCAGGAAAACACCGCGATCGTCGGCTCCATCCTCGCCGTTTACGGCATCGGCCTGCCTGCTTTCGTGCTGATCAAGGCGCTGCAGCCCGGTTTCTATGCTCGCGAGGACACCAAGACGCCGATGCGCTTTTCCGCCGTTGCTGTTGGGGTCAACTGCGCGACGGCGCTGACGCTCTTCCCGTTCCTCGGCGCGCCAGGCATTGCGGTTGCGGAAGCGACAGCCGGCTGGATCAGTACCGTGCTTCTCTTCACCACGCTGCTGCGTCGCGGTCACCTCACCTGGGAATGGGCCTTGGCGCGGCGCACGGCGCTGCTCGTCGTATCCGCAGCCATCATGGGCGGCGTGATCATGTATCTGCAGCACCGTTGGGAGCCGTGGCTTGCCTCAGGCGCACACTTGGCGACGAAGGTCGGCACACTCGGCCTACTGATCGTCATCGCCATGGCCGTCTACTTCGCGACGGCGTTCCTGATCGGCG
>Ga0123342_1006190_pt1 | contig 16765 bp, 5 predicted proteins | sample Turbeawhitnodule_FD_89960 | JGI IMG/M metagenome (GOLD analysis project Ga0123342, IMG submission 89960) | Root nodule microbial communities of legume samples collected from Mexico - Turtle bean Mexico white nodule | ecosystem: Host-associated > Plants > Roots > Nodule | place: Mexico: Nepantla... | reverse complement strand
TTTATTCATAGAGAATCATTTCATTGGTATAATAGACTCCCAGCTAGTCTGTTCTTAGAATTCTTTATGAATAGGTATAATCTACCTATGTATCGTTTTTGTTAACATATGGGTTTTGGTCTAATCCCCCCATATTTTTGTATTTTCTTTCTTTTTTCTTTTTTTAATAATATTTTTTTTTATGTGATGGCAAATGATTTTTGTTACTTTAGGTGTCAGCTTGTTGTCAAATTGCATAGTGATGTCTAACACGAAAACTTTAAAAAAAAAAAAAAAAGAAATATGTTCGAACTTTTTCCTTAAAAGAAATATGAAATCGTCCAAAAATATTTGTATTTAATTTGAATGTAAATAAAATAACTGAATCCTTTGAAAGAATATCGAAAATATAGTCATCATGAAAGCAAATAAAAAATGATCCACAATAAAAACAGATTAGTATTATTTACACATTTTTGCCAACTTCCCCATGGATAATAGCTCATAACCTCGTCTTGGTTCTGATGCAATTTGCATAATTATCAATGGTGATTTTTACAGTTTATGAGTGGATGGACAAAAATGATTAATGACACTTGGAATGGGAAATGGTCTTTCAGGGAGGGAAGTTTATTTCCTTTCACATTTACTGCGTTTTACTTTTGAAAACCAAACAGACTTGAAGGGAGAACATATCTGTTGAAAAAATTGGTTGATTCAAAAGGAAAATGTTCTTTAACTTTATAGATGCAAAAGTGTGTGGGGGAAAAGTCCACTGTTCCAGTATGGCATTCATTTACTTTAATATTTTTCTTTCATAGGATATTTCACTCTTCTATGAAGGATTGATTCTTAATACTAAGGGACCATGATTCAGATAAGTAAAACAACAGAAATCATCAAACCGAAATCCAAATTGAATAAAATTACAAGGACTTGATTAAATATTTGTGAAGATATTTGGCGGCATTTTCTGTTCATCTGTCTCATCACAGTGCACGTCAAACAAGGAATCATTGCTGCAAAATCCAACATAAGCAAAAAAGGCAATGACAAGGTCCCTTAACAATAAAAAAAAGTCAAAAGTTCTATTCTTACAATCCAAGAACATTAAATGTACCCAAGTTGAAGGTAATGTTGAATGTTGCCACGTTCATCTTCAAGCCTTTTTAAGTCTATTAATCATATAACACTAATAACTTCAAAGTATAAATTGGGGGTGACAAAATTGACAATGAGAAAACAAAACACTGATGCACACTCTTTCTTATTAAGACAAAATACGGGACAGCACTCATTAACTTTTGACAAGGGTATGCCGAAGGGTATTGTCCCAACTTCCTATGTTGAATCCCGTAACTGAATCTGAATGGAACTGGACCAAAAATTTTCACATGAAATCATAATCATCCAGAGCATCATATCGATCAGCAGGTACAAAATCCTCATCAGGCTTATCAACATTAAGTTGCTTTTTCTTGCCACCTGCAGTATAAAAAATGAAAACACCAAGGAAATGAGACAAAATCAACAAAAATAGAAAAGAAACAAAGGGTTTCTCCCTCCATTATGAACTTACCTGTCTTCTTTTTACCAGCATTGGCTTCTTTTTCTGCTTTGATCTTCTCATTTGCAATAGCAGTTACTGAAGAAGCAATATCTTTGGCATCCGCCCCTTTTAGAGAAGTCATGGATAGTCTCATTACTGCTTTCAGCAAGCCCATATAATGAAAACTTTTCTGCATTTCAGAAAAGCAAATCAGAATGATCTTTTGACACATATTTAAGGAATGAATAAAGCACGAGTATTTAACTAACCTCAAAAGAACGAAGCCTGTGTGAGATGAGCTCTGCATACTCCAAGAAATCACTTTCAGATTTCGGTATGAAAGTGTCAAGGTCCTTTTCATCTTTTCCCCCACCAAACAATTCCTTAGTGGACTTATAATCTGCTTCTTCAATTAATCTGAGATAGAGAATAAATAGGAAACTAGATAAGACTGCAACGTCTAAGTCAGTGATCTGCTTCTTTTAAATGTTGTAGTCAATATGATTTGTTTCCACTTAGTAGATGACCTTCTTTACCAGTGCTAGATGACACAAACCCCTTAGATATCATTATGTAAATATTGGGACTACTAAAAGCAAACATATATATAATTGCACTTAAACAAAGTAGTTCAAGTAGAACTCAAAGAAGATATAAGCCCTAACAAGGCAAAATTGCACTTAAACAACACAATAATTGATATTTAGCAGATCCTTTTGTCATGCAAACAAAACCAAGTTGCATTAAGAGTAATTGAAACCAACTACGAAAAATCAGCGTTATGGCCTTGTTACAATTTTCCCTTGTTCACAGTCATTTTTTCCTAACCAACATATTATATGTAGCATACCTACACATTAAGGTATACCTGTCCGGGTACTCATAACAAACATTATACCTATCAGGATGATTAAATTGGATAAAAAACAATATACCTTTGTTGGCGAAGTTTTTCTGCCACAGCATCCAATGGTTCTTCTTCCTTTATTGGTTCTACTGTCTTACCCTTCTTATCAGTAGCTTTATCAGAGGATTTTTTTGAAGCCTTTTCAGTAGTTTTTACAGCAGGTGCTGCAGGTGCCTGACAACATTATGCAAAGTAACAAAAAAATATGGCAATTAACAACTATGGAGAAAACAGAAGATCATAATTATTAGAAATAGCACATCAAAATTGAAGTAATCACAAAACTCTAATTTCATTGTACTACAAAAATAATAATTGTGTGTGCTATACAACCCCCTCTACAGAAGATAATGGATAGAAAAACAAGAATAAAAATATAATTACTAAAGAATTATAATTCATTTTGGCTAATTAGTATAGTAACAACAGAGGTTGCATTGACATGGCAGTAGTGTAAAAGTTGTTAATCGGCCAACAGGAAGGTGATTGGACAGGAATGAGAAATGACCATCTTTCTTCCCAAATCACACAAGTACAATCATACACAAATAATTTTCTGTTGTTACATAATGTTTAATTGTTCATACCGGAGCAGGTTCATCTTCATCCTCCCATGAGTCCTTCACATCATTTTCATCCACATCCTCATCATCCCATTTACTTTTAATGGGATCTTTTGAAACAAGATCAAGAGGAGCAATATGTTCATCCTCTGCAACAAAACACTCTAGAATTAACATGGCTACAAAAGATAGTAGAAGAAAGACAATATACAGGCTTACACACATATATATTGTGTTTAAAATTAAAATAAACAAGAATTGAATTGATTAATAGATGGAATCTTCTTTGTTAGGAACTAACAAAATAAGAATTCGTTTTATTTTAATTTTAGGACAGATTTAGAACTCGGTACAAAATGGCTGACATTGGGCAATGTGATTGGGTTACAGTTTTCGTAATTGATATTTATAATTGAGAATTTCCTTACAAGTTTAGCCATTTTAACTACTGTTACTGTTAACATGAAATCAAGTTTTCAGTCATTATACTAACATCAAAACAACATGTGGATGTAAAAACAAACAAGTGAAGCAAGATCTTATTACCCCAATCATCCATTGTTTTCACTTCTTCAATAAAACAGAATAACAAAGTTCCCGCTAACCGACTGCATAAAGAACAAAAATCATTAGATAATTGAATTGAATCAATGAAATCAACGAGGAATCAATGTCTACCACCTCCTCAACCCACTTAAAGATCCAAGGAGTAGAGGGTGCGGGGTGGGGTTCAAGATGAGTAACATGGACTAAACAAGTAAAACTGCAGATATACATCAAAATACAAATAAAAAAGATACGGCTAGTCTGTCTTGCAGTTGTAAGTTTAAATCTCATTCAATTAGTCTACCAACATCAGAACATTGTCACAGAACTATGTGATAACACTGTCAGCATGACATTCATTAAATTAGAAATCATCTCATACAATGGTTAATCAAAATTAATCCACACAATTTTTCAAAACATTCAAAAAAAATGGATGAGAATACAGTAAACTAATTAGTCTTGAACACAAAATTGTCAACATTGAAAGATTCACTGGAGTCAAAAAAATTGTCATGAAGTCGCACACTTCCTTTCAGTTCAAAATCCTCAAATCCTCACACAAAACAGGTAGCTGCATTCTCAAAAATAAAAACTTACACTTCCAAGGAAAAAACACGCCCGTTTACAAAATTAAATAACTGAACCCATAACAAAGATGGGAAATGCTTGCCAATATCAAAGTTCAATCAAATATAAACATGCAAACATTTCAGCCAAAAAAAAGTGTAAAAAAAAATCTTAAGGGCTTGGAAACAAAGAAGCTTCCAGAACTGCTACTTGACCGAATTCTCCAAGTTATTCCCCAAGTTTCGAGCCCAAAGCATCAGATCCGCGTCGACGATTTTCGGAGAAAAACCCTCAAAAAAATATTGAGAGAAAATAAAAAGTATATGAACGAGCGTACTGTGTTGCGAAATGGATGGAAGATGTGATAAAGTACCTGGTGAGAGCGACGACTGCGAAGGTGTTGATCGGAATTAAGGCTGGGGCGGTGGAGGTGAGGTTCCGATTTGAGGGATTAGGGCACAAAGGATTTGGTTTGTGTGCAGTTCCACTGGGGAATAAAAACTGCTCTGTCAAAGTGAAACTTTAGGAATATAAAGGATTTTATTTATTGTTGTAACCTTGTGGAGAAGGGACTAGGAAAAACTCCAAAAAAAAATAAAAAATAAACAATATATTCTATACAATTCACTTATTTTTTATTTATTTTTTAATCAGCTATATACAATTCACTTATTAAAACTTATAAAATTGTTTTATTAAGAAATAGTATATTTTAATAAATATGAATATATGTGAGAATAACTAATATATTTTAATAAATATGAATATATATGAGAAGATATGATATATAAGAAACGAACATAGTAGTTATATAGGATAAATTTACAAATATTTTTAATTTTAAAAATAAAGAAAAAAATAGTTTAAAATGGAAAACAGTTTCCAAATCAAACAGAACAAAATTTAAAATCAAACTCTTTCGTGATTAATTTGAATCAAATTAAAAATTAAAAAAATAATAAGAAACATTTTCAGATTAAGAAAAATTAATCACAAAATTTCATAAATTTAAAATTTTATAGCAATTAAAAAAACTAGTATAAAACAGCATATCAATTATTTTGAGTGAATTTTTTGAAATAAAAAAAAGTTACACTGTATTTATTAAAAGAAAAAAATAAAATATTATTATTTTTCTAATTAAATTAAAAATATATTTTGTTACCTTTCATTTTAAATCTTTATTATCAATGAAAGATTTTTATATACCAATAATAACATCAAAATATATTAATTTATCAAAATAATATTAATTATTTATTTTAACACATTAAATACATTACATTAAAATATAATTTTTATCCAAGACGAAAAATAAATGTTACAACAACTTATATTTTCAATTAATATTAATTATTTATTTGAACAATTATTTATTTGAACGAGATAAAAACACTACCTTAATAATCAGCGTTTATTCTATAAAATCCCAAACTAAAAAAAAAAACAAATAATAAACTTATCTCTTGTTTTTTTCAAATTCTATTTGTTTTAAAAAATTAAAATTTGGTAATGACTTCTGTTATTATATAACTATTAAATATACACACTTTCATACAGTCTTAAAGAATAATGTTTTTTATATATAAGATTCATATTATTAACAAATCTTAAGTATTATATAGGATCCAAATTGTTTAAATTTTTAAGAAAAAATAATGTAATTTAATTATTAATATTAATAAAATCAAATTTTAAATATTAATTTTATAAAAAAAAAATTGCATTGATGACATATTTATGAAGTTTACTTAAAACCTTATTATATTTTATTAAAAGAATTAAAGTAACTCTCTACCTCTACCAGACCACTATTCAATTCAAAGTTCAATTTGATTCATTCTTTTTAAATAATAAATGTAATGTATTGCTATGTAGTACAGACATTGACACAGACATTGATATACATATAATCTCTAAAATGTAGGATACGGGGAGACGAATCTATATATTATATTATTATGAATTATATAAATTGACAATAAAGGTTTATATGTATAAGTATGTTCCGTATTATTTTTTTGAAGAAGAAAGATGTTTTTCATTACTGGTTCAAAAGTATTTGTTTTTTATTTTTATAATTATAATAAAAATTTATACAATAAGTTTGAGTTTTTAGAAAACTAATATATTTTTTCTTTTTAAAATTGTGTTAGAATCGTACTAGAATTGTCATAAATCCAACAAATATTTTTTGAATTGGATATTTCACGGATACGTGTCATGTGTCCGATATGAGTATCCGACACCGACACACATCTCTCAGTCAATTCCTAAATTAACTCTTTTTTTTAATTTTAAATTTAAGTAATTATAAAATAACAAAATAACCAAAATAAAATAATAAAATGAAATATTAATAAAAGGATAAAATAGGAACAAATTTGTGTACACCACAAACCATTATAATGAGAATCCCTTTATATATAAGGATAGATTAATAAAATATTAATAAGGATAAAATGGGAAATTCTTAACTGTAAAATAACAAATAAAAAAATGAGTCTAAAAGAAGTACAAATCTCTCCACTCTACAAATAACGTGGTTCACATGTGACAATAAATAAAATAAATTTTCAAAACTAAAAAAATGTTTTGTTAAATGTTAACCAAGTTAAATTAATAAAATAACAAAATGACCATAATAAAATAAAATATTAATAATGATAAAATACGAACAAATTTGTGTGAAAAAAAAAAGTTGGGAGTCTCCTTTTACGTATAGATTATAACAATAAATATACACTATTTTATTTGAAATTTTTTCTTTCCTCTTTAAATCTCACAGTACATTAAAAAAGTTTTGTTTATTTCATTAATTATTGTCAAAATCATGTAATACCAAGAAAGTTCTAAAAAATTTATTTATTATGTAGAAAACAAACCAACAATTTTTTTTATGTTTGCTACTTATAACAAAATCACTGTGATCTAATTTTAAATAAAAATGAAATCTTAAAAATGGCTTGATAACATTCTTCTAAAGACATTTGTTTTAATAGTTTAAAGTTATTTAAAAGTACAAACTTAAGAGAGAAAATAATTAAATAGAATTTGAATTTTACATTTTTATAATTTTTTAATATTTTATCAATTATGGGTAAAAAAAAAAATTTGATGAAGTTGTAATAGTTAAAATTTATTTAAAATTACAAACTTAATCAAGAAAATAATTAAATAGAATTTGAGTTTCATTATTTTTTAATATTTCATTAATTATGGAACTAAACCAAAAAATTTCCATTAGGCACGACCAATTATATATGACAACAATTAGGTAACATTTGAAACTCTTAATATCATTGCAACACATGCAATATTATTAAGCAATAAACCAAAAACCCACCCTCAATCAATCAACATTAATTATGAAAAATATTATATACAAAAGAATAAAATATAATAAAATGTTATCTTTTCTTTGCCTTGGACCCGCAGAGAGACTTAGTCAAATCGTTCATATCCTTTACCCCTACTGTCAACCACTTCCCTCCATATCCTCCATCACTACCACCCCCATTATTCTTAACCCTCCCAATCAAATTTCAAACACAAACAATTTCTTTTTCTATTCACAAACAAAACTACCAACATTTCCCTAAACTCTTCAGTGGATGTAGAAGCGCATTGAACTTTTTTTTCGAGAATGCAACACGCACCGAATTAGATTACACACCGCTCTTAACAATGTTCATTCGCATTGGAACCTTGCGCTTGGTGGGTAAGCACGACAGTGATAGGAACACAAAAATAGTGTCTGAGTGTTTAGTGTCTTCCTCTTTCTATATTCTTCTAACTGAAGTTTCTCGTGTTTGAAGATTGTGAATAACTAATAATAAATGAAGAAAAAAATGGGGAGAAGACGAACTCTTGTTATTGCTTCTGAAGTTTTTCCGTCTCTTCTTCCTCTAAAATTTAACCATCTATAATTAACAAATAAAGAACAAACAAAACATCAATATAGCATATAAAAAAGTAAAAGTTAAGAACACGATGACATACCTTCCCTACTTAATGTTATCTGGTGACCAAACCCACAATCTGTATTTTGAAGGTGGTCTCTTGAATCTAAAATTTATAAAAAGTTAAGATGATTGTACTATCGAAAAGCAAAACCTAAAAGAAGAAAAGATAGAGAAATATCATAAAGATAAATGGTAATGACAAAAAATCTGATTAAAAATAACTTAGGTATTCAGATTCAATACAAAAAAGAAAGTGAGAAGTAAGGTAAAGTACAAAAAAAGAAACTAGGAAGTAAGGTGGGTACATGAATTTATGCATAGTGAAAATATTCAGGTTCAATAGGGATCAAGTAAAGAAGAATTAAAAATTACTTCTTAAATCAATTTGAAGACGGTTCTCTATGAATTACAAAATGCTTAGAATAATTTAATAGAATGAAAAATTGTTATAAGAGTAAAAAAAAAAAAAAAAGCGGTTATGAAAAGGAATCTTCATTATATAAATTAAAATTTATTAAAATTAGAAAATTATAAACCGTAAGAAACTTTTAGTAATTTCAGAAGTTCCTTGTTAAAGTTAATAACAAAGATTTTTAATAAAAATATTATATTTGTATTTACTAGTAAAAACACATGTAAAAAAATATGTATATTATTTTTCTTATTACATTAAAATAGTATAATATTAAAAAAAACATAATTTTATATGTTTTTATAATTATATAAGTAATTAATTATAATATTATATATATATATTTCTAAAAATAGTATTAAAAGGTATATATAAGTTATTTTATTTCTATTCTGTCATATATAAAGAGATCACCATTTTTATGTGTTCTTTTAATTAAGTAATTTTATCTTTTAACAGATAAAAATTATTTATTTATTTATTTAATAAAATAAATATTTTTTAGTATTTTAAAATAGTTAATAATTTATCTCTTTCAAAAAGTAATGATTATGCATTTTATTACTTTCGTGAATAACTAATTAAAGATAAAAAACAATATAATTTAATATATATAGTTTTTTTGTATTAAAAAGTTTTATAATTATTATTTTGAAAATATTATTTAATCATTTTGAAATAAAAAATATATTTTATCATTTATTTCATTAAATAAAAGAATTTATTTATTATATGGTGAAGTTATTGAACGAAAAGATGACACCAAATCAAATTATTAAATAGGTCACTCATCTTTCTTTTTTGTTTGTGTTTAAGCCATTCATTTGTCATTACTACAGTCACTAATGCTTTTTTGTTATATGCAAATCCTCTGTTCTATCATATTTTTCAACAAAATTCCAGAATAAATCAAGTTGACAGTTTACTTTTAACCAACAGCAAAAAATCACTCATAGTCACTTTAAGCACTTTTTTATATTTAAATTAACCAACCTAAACTAACAACTATACAAGATATGCTAAGTAAAGGTTTTATCCACAAATAACATTGTCACAACAATAATAACTTCATTATAGTTTGATTAGTAACAAAAAGTTACTTCAATGAATGTGGCAAAATCAAGGTGGACATTTTATATATAATTGTTATCTATTCTATCATTCAATCACTTCCATGAAAAATCCAAGCAACTAAATTAAATTTTCCTGTTCTCCACCATTTTATGGGAGGGTTTGCCACCATCTTTTATAGTTGATATGCTTCAAATCCACTGAGACATCCTCCCAGCAAAATTGAATGAAACTGAAAAGAAAAGTAAATAAAGTCAATATACAAAAACAGTTCAAAATAAATCACTAATCATTTCAAGATTTAAAGCAAAAATTTTGTAGTGACATAACAGCAATTTAACAAGTACTAATAGGAAATAAACCAAACACACTTCAAAATGTTTTGGCCTAATATCAACACAAAAACATTACAGAAATAGGTTGATTGATAGCTTCCATCCTCCGGTTGGTCATATTGCTATCACTGATCCTGATGCCTTTACTTCCGTATTTATTTTTTGTGAGAAGCTACAAAGAACAACCCTGTAATTACTTCTTTTGGAAAAATTGTCCACAAAATATCAAAAAGTTTGACAGAAGCTCCTCAGATTTATACTCTCTTCTACACTAAAAACTAACTAATCTTCAGGAATTGGAACGATAAAATAAGAAGTTTTATGCATCAGGTTAATTCATCACAGGAGCTTTAGTCGGATTCTATCAACATAAAGCACATGACATTGTAGAAGCAAAGTTGTCAAACTAAAAGAATCTATGTAAACTCTCGGTATTCATAGACTTGAATCTTAAATCTGTAAGAATTAACCTAATTTAAAAATTAATATTAAGAAACCTTAAATAAAAAATATGCATAAATATAATACTCTTAATACAACATTAATTCAGCAACTGAATTTCACAATAAAGCCAAGTAGTGAAAGCCAAAGAGAGAATTAGATCTACCAATGGGACATAATGAAAGTCAATCAGGATCAAGACTGCAATGATTAGACCAAAATCAGACTCATACAAGTGGATGAGTTCTTCGGGTCACTGTTAAGAGGAAGGAACTTTTGCCTATTGTAAACGGCAGAGGAAGGTATGTGAGAAGTGGCAACTTCAACACAGTCAAGAGAGAGATGCAACTTTGCCATAGAAGAAGAAGGGGAGAGATGACTTCCACACAAGACGGCTCTGTTTTGTTACTTTGACAGAGCAGAGCATGAACTCTGTTTTGTGAGAGTCAAGCAATAGAGAAACATAAGAGACCTGAGCCCTAATCGTCGAGGTACAGCCACAACTCATAATTGCATTGCTGAAAATCCAGAGCAGTTATTAACTTGCAAAATTGGACTTCAGCAGATGGTTTTGAACAAACCCACCCAAGTTGAGCAATTCCATCAAGATAGGTTTCACAAACAAGTGAGGGCAATTTGGAGAGGTAAGCTCTTTAGCTCAAACAAATTTATTAGTTAACACTCAAGTTTGACAGCCATACATGGAATTGTGGAAACTCATTGAAAGCAATCAAAGCATCAAAGAAAAAAATGTCAAAATTTACCACCATTACCTCAAACCTTGACAGATAAGACACATATTTGACAGGTGAATGAAGTAAACTAAGATATGCCGCTAAATTTCAAGTGAAATGAGTGCTCACTGAAAATTCTAGATCGTAGTTGCAGCCACAGTTACAGTCTCATTACCATCCTTGATATTGCAAAATATAGCCAATAAAGACAGCAAAAGTTGCAACATAACAACCCAAAACACATTATCAGCCAAACATCAAGGATTTTGATACCATAATTGCAGACAATTAAATGCATTTTCATACAATTCCCCACAATATCAAGTATCATCAATAAACCGTAACTGAAATTTAGAAGCTTAGTTGGGGTCTGGTCACAATTGTGATTAACAATCGTTTTCTATATATGAACCAAAAAGTAAAGAAAGTGAAATAAATTTATCTAGGAGTTAAAATTAACTTATCCATAGTATAATCTACAAAACTCCCTTGTATTAAGTTACTTTAAACTTGTAAACAGATTAATTTTCTTACTTCAGTCTTTCCTTCACATTTTCTTCTTATATACGCATTCATGTACAAATTAATCCTAACAGGTCCTACCTAATCCTTGGTCTGTTCTACACTCAGTTTGCAGCTTTATTTTCCAGTAGTATTCAAAACCCAGCAGGAAGGACCCGATTGGGCAAACAAGTTCAAAACAAAGGGATGATCAAGCTTCTGAAACTCACATCAGAAAAGTTTCAAGCTTCCGCACCACAATGCGTCATTTAGCAGAACTAGCTTCCTGGGGCGTCTTGGCGAGGATAGAGAGGGCGTGCAGACCGGACTGAAGCTCGTCGGCGAGAGCGTCATAGACGAGACGGTGTCGTTTCACGAGGCTCTGGCCCTCGAACTTTGACGAAACGACCTTCACGTTGAAGTGGGTCTCCTTGTCGGAACTTCCCCTCACGGCAGCGTGACCGGCGTGCTGGTACGACACGTCGTCCACCTCTAAAACGGTGGCTTCCAGCGCCGACTGCAGCTTCGTTCTTATCCTGTTTGCTCTCGATAGCACCACGGTCGCTCCTCTCGAACCCATCGGAAAATATGAGAATGCTGTCAATTTAGGGTTTTGATTTGGGAAAGGAGGAGTTTGAAGAGGAAAACAGGGACAAATATTGGGCAAGGTTTATATTTTAAGCTTAGTAACTTACTTGTGGCATAATTTTATTATTTTTAAATATATTTTCGTCCTCTATTATAATACTAAATTTGTTTTCATAAATCTAAGTTTTACATCATTATTAAGCGTGTTTATGTCCACCAGACATATCACATATCAATGCTAGTAGGATATGGTGGAGTGTGATATTTAAAATAATATAAATTTTAGTATGATTATAAAAACAAGAAACAAATTCTTTTGAACCAGTTATGAGTAATATAAAAAAACTGAAACATACTTATACACATAATCTTTATTATAAATTTATCTGTGTTTTCATGTCTTATATTTTAGAAATTATGTGTATCTTCGTATCCGTGTTCATATCCGTGTTCGTGTCGTATTAGTGTCGGTGTCGTATTAGTATTTGTGTCAGTACTACATAGTTAAATAATATAAAAATAATCGAGATTTATCTTCTATGTGAAATGATTGCTAAATTATTTTAAAAATTGATAGATTTTATTTTAAAAATTCGATGTTATTTCCAATAAATTAATGAAATGAAATCTTAAATTGAACAAACCCATTCCAATTATTTTCATTCTACAAACACTTTAATATTATAGTTTAAGAACGAAAATATATTTATCTTTTTTTTAATTAGGAGTAGGTTGATTTTTTTCTTCTATTAAATTGATAATTTTTTTTTTATATTGCTGTTTTCTGTCCTTCTTAAGTTTAATTTTCTCTCTTGTCATTTTATAATTCTCAAGATATTGGAACTTAGGTGTTTATTGTTGACTTTATTTTAATTAAAAATTTATTCAAGCTAAATATAAAAATCAATTTTATTTAGCTTTAATCGAATATAAATTTTGAATCAACTATATTTTTGTGTTTTTTTTCATCATAAAATTATACACTCCCTTACAACAATCATTCTCATAAGTTTGACAACATATTATGCAAAGCTTTTGAAACCTTTTGAAAATCACGTTTAAGACAGAACATTGCTGAATTTAACTTGAGAATTCCATGCAAAGCTGATTTCCAAAGTGCTTATCTTCCTTTTCTATTATCTCTAATTAAGTTGAAGATTTAGTATTCTATATTTATTGCTTTTGGTGTGAGTCTTTCACCATTATGCCAAAAGTTAATAACTTTCGAAAACAAAAATGAAATTGAATAACATAATTGAAGAAATAATTTTCTGTGCAAACAGATGTTATGAAGGGAGGTCAGAATTACACGGATAAATTATTTATCAAATTAAAAAATGTCATTTAATTTTAATTGGAAAAGATATAAGAAGTTGAATTGAAATGAGTAATTATGATGTTTGAGTAAATTATGATTGCAATGATATTTTGAACAATTTAAAAACTATATTAGATTATAAAACGTCTTTAAATAAAATATTTGAAAATTAATTTACTTTGTTCCACAAGTTTGATATTTTCTCACTAACAAATTTTCAGACTTACTTTTAGCCCTATTTTACTTTTTAAGCGAAAGATTTTTCCCTCAAACAAAAATACAGGTGAAGAACAACTTTTTTTATTTTTTTTTAATTTTCTATAAATGACAATTTTTTCTCAAATAACATTACAATTAAACCTCTGATTTAATGTGGAACTTAACTTGTAATGAAATTACAATTTTTTTAATAGTTTATATTTGTATTTGTTGTTTCTGTTGGGATTTTTTAATTTATCTTTAGTTTTCCTTTATAAATTTCTTTATTTAATATATATATTAAATATATATTTGTGTATGTTTAAATTATATTAAAATTTATGATTTTTTTTCAATTGGCAATTGTTATTCCAACTGAAAACCTAATTTTGATTTCTATAATCGCAACTCATTAGTGGATGAAACTAACAATCAATCTATATAATATAGTTTCACATCACTCAGAGATAGTTTATATACTTCTTCCTACTTCAATCCACCGAGATACCCTGATGGAGCACCGATTTCAAAGCAAGGAAGAATATGATTCGTGATAGAGTAACTTATTGTTCTCTTATTAATGGTTTGTGCAAAAATACTGGGATAACCTCCCCTTATTATGTGCTTTATGCAAAAACCATGATGTAGACAAGGCAATTGAATCAGTGAAGACAATGATAAAGAAGAAAATTCAGCAGGGTTTACACACTTACACTGTACTTCTGGATGGAATGTGTAAAGCGGGAAGACTTAAAAACGCACAAGAGGTTTTCCAAAATCTTTTAATTAAAGGTTACCATCTTACTGTTAACTCATATACTGTTATGATCAATGGGCTATGTAAAGAGGGTTTGCTTGATGATGCATTGACCTTGTTCTCTCAAATGGAAGACAATGGTTGCTAGAGGTTTTTTTAAATGACACCTCCTTTTCATACCAAATTGCCTTTATGTTTCTGTAGATTGCACATGAATGAATGATTTGTAAATTTTGTTACTGTTTGATCAGGGAGTTTTGTTATGCAGTGGTGTATCTGCTACTGATGTTTTCATTGTTCCATGTTGGATGTGAAAGACTGATCATCTCTAATTTCTTATCTACATTTTGATTGTTATGGTACTTTTTAGTTCCCTATGTCATGTGAAGACAAAAAAATTGAAAAAAGCCATGATTGTTGAAAAAGTTTCCTTCTTAAACTATTGAAAGCATTATGGTAAAGTGTTTGCATTGCAGAATGCAGATAGTAACATAACAAGTAGAAGTTCACGAATTTCGATGAAGTAAAGGAAAGAAGATAAATTCTTAAGGGTGTGATTTAATGAATTAAAATACAAAACATAATATATATGGCTACTAAAGACCAAAACTTAATCTCTGATATTTGTAATTAAAAATACACACGAATTAATTAATAAAGTCATAATAAAAGGATCCTATAGCAAATTTTCTGAATGCTAACAAATCAGGGGACAATAGTTAAAGAGCTAATAACCACTGTCAAATTATACACAACATGTTTTTCAACTTTCTAGAATTTGCTTCTATATATATGGGTCCAACCAAGAAAGAAAGCTTACCTTTTCAGGTTATTACCCTTCTTGTTTGTAATATATCTTTGCAAAAGTAAAATATTTATTGAGATGGAGAATGCTTGACACTAGTTTTTTGCCTGTGAGGCTATAAAAATGCTTATGTGATGACCTCAAATACATGGTGGATAGTGTATAAGGTTTCTTTGATATGTCTTTTACTTGCTTCACTAATCTCTGTACAGGAAAAATACTAAATTACATAAACTTAATTTAGCCTATTCTTTAACTCCAAAATGTGTTGAAGAGACACTTTGCAAGTAAGAAACCTCAGATGCTATTCCTCATACATTCTTCTTGTTGACACCATGCAATTATGTTGGAACAACCAGTTATATGTTGACAAGAGTTAATATGATTTTTCATTCTGCCACACACAAAAAATAAAAATAAAAAAGGCACTAAAATCACCACCAAAGGCACACTTTATTATTATCCTTCAAAGGTATGTGTATGTTACAAGAAAACATAAAAGCATGAACAGTACCTTACTCACTTTTTCTCATTGCCACAGAAAACCATTCTGAAAGCAAACAAGCCTATGCATTATCAGCATACAATACATATCCTGATTCTTTTAACACTTCACATTTCATTTTTGATGTTCTAGCTAATTAACTGAATGTTTTCATCATTATTTAGTCTTCGAGCTATGTAAGTTCCAATTGCCACCACAAGCACTACTCCAATTGCCACTTTAATAGCTTTTGTTCTCTTTCTTGTTTCTGCCCCACAAATGAAATGCTCCCTTACTGCTTCTTTTGGCATGGCAATAAAGAGAAGGCCATGAGAAAACTTTGCACAAATTGAATTCGTATCACACCCTATTGACATCTTTATTTCTTTGTGGAAACGGCTCCATTTGTTGTTGGTTCCATTCACAGGCCTTTCTCCATAGATTTTTACTGTTCCCCAGTTGTCGGTTTCAACCTTAAGTTGCTCCTTTTTGAAACCTGTAAAAATGTAAAACCATAAAAGATCACAATTTTTTTAATGTGGTAACAGATGATTATTGAAATCTGATGTAACAGATGATTATTAAAAACCATGATAAAATCTAATGCAGATTGAATATAGGATCTAAAAGAGATTTTCAATTATAAGTTTTTATGATAAACACTATAATCATCCAAATAAAAAGGAAATTTAATAGGTACCCTTTAGATTAATCTCAAGAATCGCTTGTCCTTCCTGTGTAAGCCATTTGCAATAAGGCTCAAAATCCTCATAGGAGCGACTGGTAGCAGCTTCAGCAGCATTGATTTCCATTGCAGCTGGGATTTCCTTTTGATTGAGTTTCAGATTTTTCTATTGCTAGAAGAAGTTGTGGAAATGAATTGAATGAATAAAAGAATTGTGATTAAGTTTCCTTTTATAAAGTTTCATTTAGCTTTTGGGTTGAGAATAATTCCTTTTTGGTTTGAGTAGGAATTCTATGGGATGTTGTTTGCTTCATTCCTGGTAATGCATGGTGAGAATCAGGTGTGAAACTGTAAATG
>Ga0123342_1006189_pt1 | contig 16773 bp, 9 predicted proteins | sample Turbeawhitnodule_FD_89960 | JGI IMG/M metagenome (GOLD analysis project Ga0123342, IMG submission 89960) | Root nodule microbial communities of legume samples collected from Mexico - Turtle bean Mexico white nodule | ecosystem: Host-associated > Plants > Roots > Nodule | place: Mexico: Nepantla... | reverse complement strand
TATGCAATGCGTTAGAACATTCAAAAAATAGATGTTGAATAGATTCCTCTTGCTTTTCACAAAGCGAACACATAGAACATATATGCAAACCCTTATTCTGAATATGTTGATCTGTAGGAAGTCACCCATGAAAAATTTTCCAGAGTACTAGAGTTTTGGAAGGCAGAATAGATGAAGACCAAATGAATTTACCCCAACCATCTGGAACTCCTGGTTCCAAGAAAAAAGTCATAGCCGATTTAAGAGTGAAATGACCAGACTCATTTAGAATCCAATTAGGAATATCCTGTTCAACATATAGATCTTCTGAAATGCATGGATGAATTTTTTTCAAGAATGGAGAATATGAGTGCATGGACTGCAAAAATCTAAAGTAATTTTAAACAGATAAATTCATGAATATTGTATTTGATTTTGTTTGTAAATTTTAGAAAATGATAATTTACTTTAATTTTTTTTTTCATTGTAAAAGTAGATGCAATTAATAATTTTTGTAATTGGACCTATTACATTGAAATAAGTTAGGAAGTTCAATGGTAGGAATGAAAGCATCCAACCCATTTAGGAGCTTCTTTCAACTAAGCACATGCCTCGAGGTCAGACAAAGTCAAAATAAAGGCAAGACATATGTGAAGGGATCAAGGAAAGTATGACCAAGTGTGAGAAGCATGTTCTCCGTTTTTGGACCAATTTCTTTTATTTCTTTTATTTAAATTTTGAAATTTAAATTTTCCCTCCATCAAATTTGTAATTTTTGGCCAACTATACAAAACTACTAGGTTAGGATTTCTTTTTATTTCTATATGCATTTGAATCTCATTTAGCTTAGGCATATGACTATAAATAACTCCTAGTTGTCTTTGTAAATAACTTTGGATGATATTATATGAGAGTTGAAATTCTAGAGAATTTTCTAAAGTTTTTTTTTAGAAAGAAAAGTTATATTTTACTTGGATCTTATCTTGGTTCATACGATCAAGTGACATCTCATTTGTTTTGTACATGAGTGAATATGGTTATACATACTACACGTCTTTTAGCATTTGTTATCATTAAAAAAAATTAGACTTTCAGTTTAATGAGTGATAGATCACCTGGGATCTTTATAGAGTGATGACATTTCAGATCTCCATCTAATGTATCAAGATTCTTCTAGACTCTTCAGGACACACCCCTCGAGTCAGGAGTCTAGTGACTAGTATGTAGTTGAGTATATCTTGGCCAAATGGTAAAACACCTATCAACGAAAACAAGTAAAATTTTCTTGCAAATAAAAGTCTCGAGCAAAGTTCTCGAGTCTGGGGGCTAATGTACCATATATGACCAAGACTGTATATGGTAGAAACCACATGAGCAAAACCAAATAGTCGAGGTCACCTCGACACATCTAATTGATGACAACAAAATTAACCAAAATGGTCTTGGAAGCAACGCTAAGACATATCAGAAAATCGATGAGACAATATAATTAACAACAACACTAATCCTAAATCAATATCATAAACTAACCGCATTTTCAGAATATAAGGCTAATCATAATAATGTACTTATTGAGGCTCATCCATGCAGAGACCTAATACAAATCTATAAATAGATTGATTTGGGACAAGTAAATGTTACGTTTTAATAACATTTATCACTATCAACAACCAAAGTTGACTTGAGCGTCAAAGAACATTTTGTAGGTATGACTCCCCTTATCCCAGACCTAAAAAGGTAGTTGCTGAGTGAAGCGATGATATCACCCAAAAAGAAATTTGACACTAATTTGAGACTATGAGGAAGACCATTTCTCGCCCATACAAGAAAAATAACTATTAACACAAGAATGAAAATAATCAAAGAAAAGTGGTAAAAGAGTGTATGCTACAAAGAAAAATTACTAAAATGTATTTGTAGTTATCCTCAATATGAGAAAATTAGAAAAGAAAACTAAAGGAAGTAAAAGGAACCCTCATAGTTTCTATGTGTACCCCATACGGATGGTTAAAATACAAAATTGCCTCCCTTATTGTTATCACCATTGTCACCCTGTTGTAGTGGTCACCGCCCTTGTCTGTGTGTTGTCATGGATGGACTCAAAAAAGAAAGTGTTCTAAATTGTACAATCCAGAACTCTCAGATTATACAAATACAAAAACTTTTTTATGAAAAATGAGTGCAATTCGAAAGATTTTTTAAATAAAAAATAATTTTCAAATTGCACCATCTAAAAGTCAAGCAAACTTCTAAATAGTATAATGCACAAGTAAAAATTGACTTTTGATTGTGTTCTATAGAATTTTTTTACATGCAAAATATTATTTTGAATTATACAATTTAAAACTAAAAATTAATTTATGGATTACTTAATCTGGAAATAAAAAAAATTTAAAATTGTACAATCTAAAAGTAAAAACAAAAATCTAAATTGCACAATTTAAAAATAAAATAAAAAATACTGTTGAATTATACAATTTAAAAAAAAATATTTATATAATTTAAAAATTATTTTATCATTTATAAAAAGTAAAGTATGGATTATATTTGTGGGACTAGAAAAGAAATTTATGAGGGTACAGAAAAAAGTCTCCAGAAATAAATAGGTTGGGTTCATAGAATGGCCGTAAACTGCACATTTGGTTAAAAAAAACTAAAGGAATTTTCTTCATGCGCCACTATAATTTATAAATTTTTTTATATCTCATTTATCTTAAAATAACCATTTTATTCTTTTTAATTTTATAACAATTATGATTTTTAAAGGGTTTTTTAATTGTAAAGTTGAGAATGAAATAATAATTCAAGTTTCAATTAATACATGGATGGTATATTCTTAAAGAATAGATATAATCTTTTAAGTTATATAAAGCATAGTTAGAACCAGATAAATTTAAGATAACACTTTATTATAAAATTAATACGAATTAAATGAATAAGTCTGGGATGGAATCAATTGGACAAGACCCAATACCCTATATTTATTTTACAAGCTGTGGAATTGGAAAAAAAAAACAAAAAGTGTTTAAGATTGTAAAATTTGAAATTCATAATTAAATAGATTATGTATTTTGAAAATGGTTTTTGATTTCTCAATTTGTAACTTAAAAAAAATATTTCAGATTATATATTTTACAATTCTTTTTAATATAGTATTTTTTTATATTACAATTCAAAATTCATACCGTTTTGTTCTAAAAAAATATATTCAGCAGGAATAGTCAAACTCAAATTATTATTTGATATTGTCCTAAAATTCTTTCAAATTGCACTATCATAGGAAAGAAATTTCGAAAACTATGACTGTTATAAAATAAAATAAAAACAAAAAAAACAAAGTGGTCATTTATTTTTATACGAAAAGAAATGAGTGGAGGAAACAAAAGCCACAATTAAAATGTACTTATTTATTTCCTAACTATTTTCTTTTCCATAAAACGCAAATAAAAAATAAAAAGAAAGGGAAAATGAAACAGAATTGTCATGGTAATTTATTTCTATATCATTATCATTGTTGTCATTATTTTTTTTCTGTGTTGTATTATTTATGGATTCGAGGAAAAAAGTATTTTAGATTTTACAATTCAAAATATAGTTTCAAATTGTACCATCTATTACATACTCCAAAAGATTACAAAATCTGAAAATAAAAAAAAAATATAACTTTTAAATTATACAATTTGAAATATTTGAGTTATACTACTAGAAATTTTTCATGAAAAAAAAATGAATTTTGAATTGTGCAATTAAAAAAATAAATAAATATTTCAAATTATACCATTGAAAAGTATATTTTAGTTTCAAATTATATAAATATAGAAATTTTCTTATCCAAATTATTTGACAGTCCAAAAAGCACTTTTTCATAAAGGAAAAGGAAAAATGATAATTTTAATGTTTATAAAAGTGAAAAAAAGGAAAATCTACAATTGTCATGTACTTTCCATAGTTATTAAAACAGTTCAAAATGGATCAAGAAAATTGGTTCGAGCTAGAATTCTTTTACTTTACGATTTTAAAAATTTGAAAGAATATTTAAAGACTACATAAAATAGCATTTAATAAAAATTACAAAATAAGTATAAATTATTTTGTTAAAAACGTCAATTTACTCATTTATATTGATTTTTTTTTATCTTATTTTTAATAATCTTACATGATACTGCTTTATCATTCTTTATTCTAGACGTAAACTTTATAGTCTTAATGAATATTGTCAAATTATTAAAATTAAAATTCAAATATTATGATATGTTTGATCTGAACTTCTACGTATATTTTGAAGTTAACGTCTTGTAAAATGATATTTTATTAGATTTTAGAGTTATAAAATTATGATGCTATATTTAATTAATATTACTTATAAATTATTTTATTATTACTTATTACATCGGCTTAACCACAGTCGAACTATTAATTAATATTTTGTTTAAAAACATTGATAATTCGAGTGTGATCCATCATCATACACACAGGTAAATGGAGATCATAAAATATACTTTCTTTTTTTCATTTTCCAACCATGTTAAGTAACTGGTATTTTTTCTAAAAATAATTATTTAACTGTACCGAAAATAATTTATAAAATTTTAGTTAACTCAACTTAAAAAAAAAAACTAAATATTTTATTATTTAAATATTTTTAAAAACAAGAGTAAATTTGTAAATTTATATTTTTACATATTTTAAAAAAATTAAAAATCCTCTCACAACCATCATATCATTCACAAGTTTCAATAAACTTTCATCGCAAATTCACTCTAACATAAACAACCTCACTTTCTTCACACTTTCCTTTGAAATCACTCTAAATCCACTTTGTCAAATCCTCCCCGATCTAAACACGCTTTTAAGAAAACAAGATATACAGAGAGAAAGAAGGAAAATGATATACAGGAAAAATCAACAGTTTGGCATATTCATAATTTCATTACAATGTGTAGTTAGTTAGCTTATGTGGGTGATTCAATTATGACAAGATTCAAAGAACATCTACAACGACCAGGAACAATGCTGCTGCTTTTTTCATGATTCAAAATTACTCCTAAACTACACAGAAAAACTACCAGACTAGTAATGATCTTGTAGGAAGCAAAATAATGAACTTGGTAGGTCAAAATTGATTCTCAACCCCACAAAGATAAGATCAATCATCAAGAATTTGGTGTAGCAAACTAGATGCTGGAACTTCCAAAACGTGGACAACAAAACACATCTTCACAACAGATAACATCTTGCCTGCAACAACTAGTACACAAAATGATACTATAAGTCAGCACAGTCCATATTTTTGGTACCAATACTGAACACAGACGATGTCATTAAAATTACAGAATGCTAGTACCTCTAACTCTTTCTTTTATTAGTTTAAATCAAGAGAGTCATTGAATGAAACCTAGAACCCACCAAAATTGAAGGTTTTCAATCAATTTCAACCAATGACAGTATTTGAAAGGGAGGGTAGCTAGCATTGGTCTTAAGATTATCCGCATCACCTCTCAATTATCAGCACCATAAATACTTAAACCTTCATCATTGCCTATGAATATCTGATTTGAACTATAAAAACTGATTAGGTTGTTTGATATTTTGTGGTTCACTAGTCACATGAAAGCTTGCAATAGAATCGGGTATCCAAGAAGTATTTCCAGTTCCTTGAGAATTCGACTTTGTTAACATTGCACTTGGCTGAGTAGTGTTTCCAAACTTGGTATTGAGATTAACCCAAGTATTTGAGGTATATGGTCATTGACAGGCTATCCAAGTATGCTCACTTCACACTTTAAAAGCTGACTATACTAGTAAACAGGTGGCAAAATCTTTCAAGCAAATGGTGGTGAAGTTGCACGCGATCCCTAAATCCATAGTTTCTAATACAGATAAGGTCTTGACTAGTCAGTTTTGGCAACACCTACTGAAATTAAGTGGCAGAACTTTAAGAACGTCAACAGTCTATCATCCTCAATCAGATGGGCAGTCTGAAGCTCCAAACAAATGCTTAAAGATGTATGTCAGATGTTTTACCTTTGATGCTCCTCAAGAATGAGCCAAACTACATCCTTGGGATGAATTTTGGTATAACACTTCGTACAACACAAGCATAGGCATGACTCCATTCAAGGCTATGTATGGTAGAGACCCTCATCAATTGGTGAGATATGTCCCTGATAATTCAGATCCGAAATCAGTTCAAGAACAATTGATTTCTAGAGATATTATACTGGGGAAAGTAAAGACTAATCTTCAGAGCCCAGCAGATACAAATAAAAGTATGCTGATCAAAGGAGGAAGCATGTGGCATTTCAAATAGGCGATAAGTTTTGGTGAAACTGCAGCCTTATAGGCACCATTCTGTGCCTTTGAAAAAAGTTAAGCTTCAGTTACTTTGGTCCTTTTCCCACCATAGAGAGTTGGTCAGGTTATAAGCTTTTGTTACCACCTTCAACCAAAATCCATTCTGTATTTCATGTATCTCAACTTAAGCCTTGTCATGGAGAGCACATCATCCTTATGTGCCTCTACCTATCACTTCTAATGAACAAAATGCTGTGATTCAACCTACTGTAATCTCGTGTCACTATTCTTAGAAACCAACAGATACAACAATACTTAGTTCAATGGGAAGGATTGGACAGTTCTAATGTTACATCACTGTCTTAGCAAAGGTTTATCCCCAATTCAACCTTCAGGGCAAGGTTGGTTGTAATGGAGGGGGAATCATAACAAATGCTACTTCGGGAGACACGGTGGAAGTAATGGCCACATGACAGTCAAAGCTAAAATGGTGGAAAGGAGTAGGCGCATGCGAGTCAAGAACATGAATTTGCAGATGAAAGATTTTGTATGGGAATTCAGTTAGCATATATTATACAATTGGAGGAGAGAGAGCGCACCTATGGATTCAATCTCTCTCATCCATTTCTGTTCATTTTTCATTTATGCTCTGTAAAACTTTAGGTTGCATACATCTCCATAGAATCTGCTTCCATTGTAAGGAACTTCCATTCTGTAAGTTGGCTGAAATTTATTGGATATTACAAATTTTGGTGGGTATCACTTCCCATTTAATGACTGTACTGATCGTATAGTTTTTAATAAATTTCAACCCAATAGTGAAGTATATTAGATAAATTGTTAGAAAGTGTGCTGCTAACGCTCCTCTATACCAGTTTCTATCATGCATATTTCTTGTTCTCTATCAATTATTAATATTCTAACTTATGTGCCTATATATTTTTAGTTGTTTATATGATTATTGCTCGCATTGAACATTAAACAGACATAAACAGATATTACAAAAACTGGTAATCAGCCTCACCCCATGTTAGAATCAGTAGCACAATATTGATACACTCATCATAAAAAATTGCTGTCAAATGAATTAAGAAGAAGCTCAAGACAGATACGCACCCACTGATAAACATGGACCAAGCAAACAATTGGCAATAAATTCACATTTCATAATAAGAAGTTGAAGGAATAAAATACACATACATCAAGTAGGTAGGGCTGACATCTGGATTGGATCATCAAATTCTCTAATTGATGAATCTGAATTTCGAATGGAATCTTTTCTATTGCGCTCCAATGAAGTTGCTTCATATATTCCTACATAATTCCATTACATTGAGCATTTAAGATTAACTACTAAAAGAGAAGAACAGAAACAAAAAATCCTTAAAAAAATTAGATTCCTATAAAATCAGGTTATTACTAGTAAGAAAAGGCAATAAAAAAACCAATGTATATAGACTTCATTTAAATTCCAGGGGATGAAACCAATGTATACAGAATCTGAGAAGCCAAGTTACGGTCAGTTTGATTTCCTTCTCACTTTTTACTTTCCAAGACAATTTTCTAAACAAGTTAATGCCACTTGGCAATCAATTTCTTGTCCAAAATCTATTAAGATATGAAAACTGCATTGAAGAGTTGGGAGATGTTTTCTCATTCACTTTTTCTATTTTGCAGTCCTATCTCAAGAATGGGTCATCAGGAGTGTTATTGCATATGAACCGATCATCAAAGACTGGCTAAAAACTCATCTTTGTCAGAGTGAGCTATAAGCACTTTACATCATCAAGTACTTTTACTAAAAGTGAGAGAACTTGTAACAAAAAACTACAGAGTACATTGTTGAAATATGGGTGTAAATATTGCACATTTACTGTACAATAAATATAGATTGATTGGATAATAAATATAGATTTATTTGTGAGAAATTCCTAGAATTAAGGGATTGGGAATAGGAGTTTATTTAGCATATTTGCTCCAGAATTAGTGTTCTTATGTCTAGAGATTTATTTCCTTTATTTCAGGAGATTTAATTCCTTTTATTAGGTTTCGTTTTTCCTTTTAATACTAATGTATTGTTTCTTTTAAAGACACTATTTGGTTATACCACTATCGCTTAGGACATCCATCATTTTTTGTTTTCAAAATTATGTTTCCCCTTTTATTTGAAAATCTAGATACCTGAAACCTGCATTGTGAGGCTTGTGAATTCGCTAAATACACTCGAGTATCTTTTCCCATTAGCAACAATAGAAGCTCACAATGTTTCCAATTAATCCATAGTGATATATGGGGACCATCTACTATACCTAATATCTCTGGGGGCACATTGATTAGTAATCTTTCTTGATTATTGCGCTATGGAGGGTTACTTGGCTCTATTTGCTTAATCAAGAATCTGACATGAGCATTGCTATTCCCATTTTTCATTCAATGATTCAAAATAAATCTGGGGTCAACATAAAAAGATTTAAGTCTAACAATGCTAGGGATTATTTCAACCAAATTGTGTCTACTTCTTTTCAATCCAAAGGGATTATTCGTGACTGTGTATACTCCCCAACAGAATGGAGTCACAAAGAGGAAAATAGGCACTTGCTTAACACCACCCAAGGCAAGTCCGTGAATCCAATTCAAGTTCTGAACCTAAAACTACAAACAAAATTGAACCAGAAACTGAGAACACTCTCAACTCTCCAAATGACCTTGATCTGCAGGTAGCCTACTCTATTCAAGGAATTTTCATATCTCAACAAAAATCTATAACTGATTAAATAGTAGAATAGAAACTAGGAAAAATGGGTGCAAACCATTGTCAACTCCAATGGAACCCAATCACGAGGTACGTAAGGCTGAAGAGGAATCAACAGTAGACAAAAAGATGTATCAAAGACTGGTTGGAAAATTAATATACTAGGCTCACTCACGACATTGCTCATTCAGTGAGTGTCATCAGTTAGCTTATGCATGAACCGAAGGAAACTCATCTTCAAGTTTTATAGAAGTCTACATTACTTGAAGGGAAGCCCTGGAAAAGGAATACTGTTCAAAAGAAATGGAAGACTGACTCTTGAAGCCTAAACTGATGCAGATTATGCAGGTTCTCTTGTTGATAGAAGATCGACAACTGGATATTGTACTTTCCTAGGTGGGAACTTAGTGACATAGAGAAGCAAAAAATAGAATGTCATGGCAAGGTCATTTGTGGAATCAGAATTCAGGTCCATGCACAAGGGCTATGTGAGTTTATTATAGCTAAAAATTATCTTAGATGACTTTAAGATTAATTTGGAGGGATCGATGAAGCTCTACTGTGATAATAAGTCAGTAATAGACATTGCACATGATCCCATTAAGCATGACAGAACAAAACATATAGGAATAGATAGACACTTCATTAAGGAAAATTTAGAGGAAGGTTTAGAATGCATGTCATACATTCCGTCCAAGCAACAGGTGGCTGATGTGCTGACAAGAGGAGTCAATACCTCAGACTTCCATAATCTCATAACCAAGCTGGGAATGGAGGACATTTATTCCTCGGCTTGAGGGGTGTTGAAATATGGATGTAAATATTGCACATTTACTGTACAATGAATATAGATTGATTGGATAATATATATAGATTTGTTTGCAAGAAATCCCAAAAATTAAGGAATTGGGATTTGAAGTTTATTTGGTACCAAATTTAGAGGCTTCATGTCAGGAGATTTATTTCCTTTTATTAGGATTTCATTTTTTTTTCCTTTAAATACCAACATATTGTTTCTTTTTGAGATCAAGAAAAGTAATTCCATAATTATTGCTTACTGCCTACACATTTTTTCACATACATCATAGTGCCTTAGTATTTATTGTTAACATCATAGTGCCTTAGGAGGGAATTGAATACAGGTCCCATGAGTATACATAGAACTTTTAACTACTACACGTAGAGTATCTTAGTATTTACTATCTAGTTACTGCACTTAAGTGGTTAATTCTAAAATATTTCTCTGAAAATCAAATTGCAATACTAACATACAAAAAAAAATAACTTAGAAAGGTTTGACAAAGAATTATCATCTACAAGTTCAGTTTGAAAAACAATCCATGAAAAAACAAATTTAAAGAGAACATTAATATTAAAAATGAACTGCTAAACATACCAAAACCTAATATTAAGCAGCATATTGTGAATCCTGCAAGAGAAAAATCCATCTTGTACACATTCTCCATTATGATGATGCATGCACCAGCTGCTGCTAAATGCCTTGGTGAGGAGAAAACCATGTGCAATCTACAAAAGGAGAGTATGAATCATGAGCTACTTCACAACATTCAAAATGTTCCAAATGCCATCCATTATATTATTTACAACACAGAACTTCAAAATCCAAATATAATTCAGAGCATACCAGATCAATTTTAGATTTGCACCTTTTTTCATAGTCATTTAATGAAGTCAGACAGATGTCAATTAATTATTTTCTACACAAAAGGATTTATAATTTCATAAAACTAAAAATTGAATAATACTTTCCAATGGGGATGAGATGAATACTACTGCTGCAATGCCATTAGTTAAAAGCTATTTTATAGAACCTTCTCTGATAATCTAAAGAGCATATGAAACCCAATTTCAAAATGCATTAGCACCTTCCTAGTACTTGCTTAGCCTTTACTCATGGCAAGATTAACATCATTCATGACATACCTCTCCTCTGCAATACTGTCAGCGTAGAATATCACAATGTTTCCAAATAGAATAGTGCTGAAGAAGGCCCAAGCAGAGAACGGCAACTTTTTACTGTTATCAGATTCGGATGATGAGCCCTGAAGGACCAGAAAGAGGAGTGAGAAACAAAAATTGCCAAATGTCAAACAAGCCAAAACTACAAACAGTATAAGAATTCCACAGAAGACATAACCCTATCTAATATAACCTTAAAGTGAAAATAACAGAACTCACTATGATCACGTCCCACATGGCAATAGGAAACATAAAACATGTTGCAGAACCAATAGTTAAAGCATGGAGCCGCCTTTTAAGTTGATTCTGAAAGAAAAAATTGTTCTGGGTTATGGACACACACAAAGCACCTTGCACCAAACTCAAAGTATGAAGTGCTAACTGCACAAATGTACCTTGATTGAAACACGCCGAGCAATCACTCTCCTCAGTGCAGATAGAATACCAGCAATTATAGGTATTAACATTAACTTCAGGCCCAAAACTGGTTCATTCTGAGACTCAGAACTATCTCTATCTTCCCAAGGTAAATTCTGGTTAAGTTTACAACACTCGTAAAAAAGATGAAAGGTATGAAACACTTGACAGAGAAGAAAAGAGTACATGGAAGAAAAGATATTTTAGAAGAAAACTTTGTGAATTTAAGATACAAAGAACAGTTTGAGTAGGATATAGAATGGAGAATACGTTGCTGTAGCCCATCCTTCTGATAACAGGTATAAAGATGCCAGCATGGCAACTAGGCCACCTATCTGGTCCAAAATAAGAAAGTATACACTGGATTAGAGACAATCCTACTCATTTTTCAAACACGTTAATCACACAGCCAACAACAAATCACATTATTTAATATATATAGTACAGCCTGGGCTTAGATCATAGTAGTCAATAGTGATCCATACGAAGCTGAGTATAGCAACCCTGGGCTTATGTGGGATTCAAAATATAGAGCAGAAATTCATATGCTATAGTGGCAATACCATGATAAGCTTCAAAAACCTTTTTCATTCCTGCAATGTCGTTTCGAGATTTTTTGTGGGTAAAATTGTGATTTCTTCCCCATTTTTTAATGCATTTTTAGCAAGAAACATAATAGGATTTAAGACCCTTCATCCTAGACCAATCTCAAAAAGTTAACTGTATTTGACCTTTGTTCCTTCACAAATCCAATATCCAACACCAACACTCATAGTAGCAAACCAATAATTACCAGCAACTTGAATCTCTCTCAAAAATATATTGAGTAGCAATAGTCAGAAACAACAACACTTCTACATACCACAGCCAATGCAAACTGTAAAAGATAGCAAATGGTAGTGGAGGAAGAGTACAAGAGAGAGGATAAAGCCTGAGAGACAAAGGAGAGATAAGCCTCTCAACCAAGGCTGAAATCGGAGAAACAGGGGTCAAAACAAGGACAAGGAGATCCAGTGACCATTGTGGTGGAGATGCAGAGTTGCTCCGTTGTGGGGAAGGTGGCACGTGGCTTTCACGCACCGAGCTGCAGTAAGCAATGAAGTTGCATGTGGCGGCACATGGCAAAGAGTCAAAGGACGTGACCAGGAGTGTTGGACGTCACACGGCAAGACACAGTAGATCTGGTGGTTGTAGGAGAAAAATGGTTAGGCGACAACAATGGACGGTGGCAGATGGCAGCAGACAACGGCAGCAAATGGTGGCAAATGGTGACAGATAGTAGCAGACGACAACAGACTGCGACAGACAGTAGATGACAACAGATAGCAATAAAACACAGTGGAATCATTGTACCTCAATGAGACGAACCAGATAGGTGTTTACTGTACAACAGCGGCGGAGACTGGACAACCGCAAAACTAGCAGAGCAGGGTCAACCCACTCTGATACCAACTTGAGATGAATACAAAAGAATAGAAAATGAATTGAAGAGCTTGATTCCCATCTCTTAGGTCCTCATATTTATAATAGCATTGCTAGTTCATATACAATGAATGAGAGGAAAAAGAAAAGAATAAAAATGTCATATCACAATTGAATTGAGAACATGGTTTCATGGTGTAACTTGTATAGTATACCTAACAACATGAGGATCTGTAAAGGGTTACCTTTTTCAACAAATGAGCTCTCCTGCCATATAACACTGCCGAAAGTACTCCAAGAACAGCACCAGAATACTCAGCCAATATTGCTCTAAATTAATAAGAATAAGAATAATTATATTGAGTTGATTTAGCAATAAAAATAATGTTCGCATTAAAATCAAAGCACCATCAACACCTCAATACTAATATGATCAAGAAATAGCTATAAAATGGTTGGACGACATCAATGATTCAATTGGACTTTATGACAAATTGGAATCAGTGATTTAAATTAATGAGCCTCAGCCATAATGTCACACAACTCGAAGCAATTAAGACTTGGCACTTGACACATTAAAGTTATCTACTCCAATTTTCTTTCAGAATATAAAACCAACCTAGCTGGTCCACAAGATTTCAGTCCCTTTCCCCACAAGACCAGATACAGTGCTGTTATACCACCATTTATTATAGACGGAACAACCTGAAAAGACAGATGGTACTAGTAAGGAATGTGCTTTCATGATAACCTTTAATGAAATTCAATGCTTTTTTCTTAGTTTATTCTTTGCAGAGATTAAAAATTAAATTCACCTGCGTATTAGAAAGGGGTCTGCCCTTCCAAGGCTTCTGCAAAATCAAAAATAGGATGGACGCTGGAGCCAGGCAGGCAAACAGAAAAAGAACAACAGAAGCACCAGTCTGCACGAAGTAGCGGTACATGGAGTATATTGACCATATCCTCATGAAATTCGCAACAATATGGATTATCTGCAAGGGTGTCTGTCTACAAATTGAAATGTACAATCAGCCCAATAAGAGCTAGTGAAGTTAAAAATTTCAACAGACAACCCTCCTCTATAAATATTCAAATTAGGACACAAACGCTAACCAGTTTGGTATAGTAGAATGTCACTGAGAAAGTCTTATGCAAAACCACTAAAAGCAGAATGCCACAACACGTGATCAATAAAACAGTATAATCAGTCAACCACCATAGACGCTATCCTAAATCAACTATCACAAAAGCTTAAGTTAATCAGTAGAGTCACATGAATGCTTTTGTATTACATCTCTAATAATACCCTTCAAGCAAGATCTCTTAGCACCTAAAGCTTGGATAATACATGTACCTCCCTTTGGCTCGTACTACAATTCAACTTTTTAGTTAGACAAACAGAGACAACAAGGATCATGCTCTAGACCACTTGATCCTAAAACCTCAGATACATTATCATAACTATCTCAAAAGCTTAAACAATTAGGTGAAGACAAAAATGAGTTTTATATTGCTTCTTTGACACATGCTAATGGATTAAATTTAAGATACTACTTTTCTCTGTACAGATCGCACATATCATCCACTAAAAACAATTCTGCTCGAGCTCGGTAGAATCACTACAGGCGGCGAAGCTCTCCCTCCAAGTATGCAGTAAATATTTAGTAAGAGACTATTTCTTGAAAATAATTACTTATTTCTCAAAATTGCTCTCAGAAAGAAAATAAAATAAACCCACTATTACGTCAAAATAAGCTGAACCAAGCTAGAGACTAAATTGTAACCATTGAGAGCATTGTCTTTGCTCTAGTACTAACTTCAATTTTTCCCTCTACACAAAGATACTCCACCGCAAAATAGCCAATGCTTCCAGTAACTATCCAAAAGATGGCCAATTAGCTCCAACCCAGTTCGTATAACAGTTAGCACATTAGGAAACAGTAAAAGCATTGGAACACTTCAATGCACCTAGCCACACTCCCAATTGAACAGCAAGCAAATAGCCTCAAAAATTAAACCGTTCAAAGACATTCAAAAAGAAAAGAGCAAAAGTGGGGCACACCCAGAAACGATTTTGGCAAAATTTTTCGAAAAGGAGGAAAATTTACCTGAAATGATGAGGTGGGTTGCCCCGATCCTCTGAGACGCGGTTCGGGGACATCATTGTGGGAAGCACTTGGAGAGAAAAAAAAAAAAGGGTTGGGGAAAGTAAAGAGTGTTGGGATTCAAATCGAAGTGAGCGTAGCGTGACTCAAATCACGAACACAAATCCATGGCTGGTTTCTTCGATCGGACACAAGAAGAGAGGTTCATGTTTTCTCTTCTTCCTCAAGTTTCATTGCTTCGTCCTTTGCGTTCGATGATATGGGCCCTGAGTAAAATTTTGGGCCCTCCTTCCAATGTGTTTATTTTTAAATTTTAAAATAAATAAATTACATTTAGTTATTTCTTAATCACTCAAATTTAAGATAAAAAAAAATCTTCAACTTATACTTATATATAAAAAGATATAGGATTTTTTTTTATTTTATTAACACTTGTTGTATTTAAACAAAAAATATTCACATTTCTCAATTCTAGCATTTATGACGGAGTAGGTATTGGAAAAGGGTGAAAACTCTTTTTATTTTCCTTATTTTTTTTAACACCAAATTGAAAAATAAAACTTAAAAAAATTTGGAAACAAAAATTAAAATAACTTGTATGTGTTTGATAGTATGGATATAGGAAAAGGTTGAGAGAGAAAGGTAGAAGAGATAACACCAATAAAAATCAATCAATATTAGGGTAAGCAAAAACCTTGGTGTGTTGCTTTTTATTTTTATTTTTATTGTATGGTTTTATAATTTTAAATGTTTCTATTGAAGAGTAAAAGATGAAGTTACTATAACCTAAGCACATTTTTTAGGTATGAGATAGAAGTAACATCTTTCTTTCTTTACTTTTTTTATTGAAATGTTTCTATAACCTAATTTATTTTTTATATAGACCTGATGTGACCAAATTTATTTGGGTATTAGATAAAATATAATCTCTCTTTCCTTTATTTTTATTTTTATTTTATGTTTATATAACTTAATTATCTATTCACGTGTGAAATTTTGTTAGGTATTAAATGAAAAATAATATGTCTTTCCTCTTTATTTTTATTTTTATTCTTTTACGCATAATATTATTTTTTATTAAAACATAATTTGAACAACTAATTTATCATTTTAGTAAATAAATAAAGAATTAAATGTCTCCATCTCAACAAATCAGATATATTTGTGAAATATATTTAAATTCAAATCTGGGTTTGCTATGATGCTTAATATAATTCAAACATATTTGTTGATCAAGAGTAATCAAGTACTTTGTAGAATTCAAATTCAAGTGTTTGATGTAAGGCTGGTGTTGTTGCTGTGTTTGGGAGAGATCTGGGTAGAATAGAATGTGATACACTCATTTGTTGAATTTAAAACTGATGTGATTTAAAACCTTTTAGAAAATAAAGTGTTTTTTCAACTAAGTGAAAAACAACTTGTTGTTTTGTCGAATCAACATTCTTAGGAGTTTTGAAAATGTTGAAAACTGTTTTAGTTTGGTTGACTTAATTGTCAAACCAAACAATCGCGGTTGTTTTGTGGTTTCAACCGATTGTTTATTTGAAAATCTTAACAAAATTATGTTTTGGTTCTTGAATGTGCTTTAAATGATTTTCAACTGAATACGTTCCTTCATTAATTGCTTTGACCAATCTTTGGAAAATATAAATGGTTTGTTTATATTTTCAAACATAAAAGAGAAACAGATTTGAGTTTTTTAGTTGTGACAAAATTGATTCTAAGATTTGAACATTCACATCAAGCTTTGGGTTTTCAAAGAGAGTGGAATAGGATTGCAATTGTATTGATTTCAGTTTGTACTGTGAACAAGTGTAATCCCTT
>Ga0123342_1006188_pt1 | contig 16774 bp, 3 predicted proteins | sample Turbeawhitnodule_FD_89960 | JGI IMG/M metagenome (GOLD analysis project Ga0123342, IMG submission 89960) | Root nodule microbial communities of legume samples collected from Mexico - Turtle bean Mexico white nodule | ecosystem: Host-associated > Plants > Roots > Nodule | place: Mexico: Nepantla... | reverse complement strand
ATTTTTCTCTACAAGTAGGGTTCATCAAAACCTCTCTTTCTTCATTACGATTACGTGCGATTACGTACGCTACATTAAAGCATCACATCAGACAAGGAATATTCATCTTCATTTACTGTAATAGTGCGAACTGTTTCCTCCCATTATCACTGTCATCCTCCTCCATGTCATTAGAGTCAGCCCAAAATTTTGAAACAACCTGATTTTCAATATGATCAGAATTAATTCCAACAATGGTAGGTGGAATAGTTGACGCTCCAATATGAGAATCAACTCCCACATCTGTAGTTTTCAAACCATCAAGAGAAGAAAAGTGATTTTGAAGGACCAACGATATTGCTTTAACATCCCCAAGATATTTAGCCTTCCGAGGGGAGGTATGAGGCGACTGAGTTGGAACAGTCATAATAGCAGAGACCTCCACATTAGGAACTGGTGCATTAGTATCCGCATGTGATTTAATCCTCCGAGGAGAGGTAGTATGCAACGGAGATGGTACCATCACAGGAGCAGATACCTCCAGATGATGTTCATCAATAAAAGTTGTTGAATTTGACTCTGAGTCCTTAACTTGCATAACAGCAAGTGAATCCAAAGTGGGAGTGGACAACCCCTGCTTGGGTGAGGACCTATCATGATCTGAAACATCCTCAAGAGGAGGCATATCTGCAAAATCATCCTCCCCTCCACCTGTTTCATATCTAATTAAAATTAAATATATTAAAATAACTACTTATAATAAAATTTAAGAATACATAACAATGGAAGACTTTAAAAATCATCTTTCAAATATATTTAAGCTAATATTGTTGAAATATCTAATTGACTAGAAATAAGATGAATTTATAGCTTATAAACAAGTTTTAAAAAATTAAATAAATTTAAAATTTACTTCATAAAAAAATATTAAAATTATATCAACACTCTAAAAGTTTGTGCAAGATAAAAGAATATTTTTATTTAATTTTAATTAGATATGAATATCTTTTTCTGACATCTCATGTTTATTAACAGACTGCACTAGCTAACTTAAAAACTAATAGAAAAAAGTGAGGTATAATCTTAAAAATATATATAATTTACTCAAAAAATAATCAACATTATAGATTAAAGGAATTTAATGGACATATCAGATTAATAAAATTTAAAAATAAATATAATACTTCTTTTAAGAAATTGAATTGTCAAATATTTTAAACTAATAAAAAATTTAATATTAAATTTAGTGATGAAACCTCTACTGTTTGGAAAATTCTAACTAATTCGTGACAAGTTGGTTTATTTAAGAATCGTATAACAAATTTTTAATTGATTTTCCTATTAGACGAGAAAACCTCTATTTGAACGTAAAAAAAACTAAGAAGAATAAAAAAAAAGTTATTGATTTGATTATTAGTATTTAAAATAAAATAAAATATGTTAAACTAAATTTATATTTAACACTAAGTCAAATCCATTTAAAATCTGTTTATTAAATCATCAATATAGGGAAAATACAAACATAGTAAAACAAAAATAAAATAACATAAAAGCTTTTATTTAAAAAAAAAACAAAAAATAGGATAATTTCTAGATTTATAAGCTATGAGGCGCGAACACTTCTTCTTAAATGGTGTATCTATCGGACACACGTATCCGTGTCAACACTAGTAAGATACTTATCGATGAACTCGTAAGATATTTGTTGAATTTTTTAAAATTCTAGTACGGTTCTAACACAATTTTAAAAGGTATAAATACAATAACTTTCTAAAAACTCAAATTTATTGTATAAATTTTTATTATGATTATAAAAATAAGAACAAATTTTTTTGAACCAGTCATGAAAAAAATCTTCCTGCTCCCAAAAGAATCTGGAACATACTTTTGCACATAAATATTTATTTTCAATTTATATAATTAAAAAATTACATAATATATAGATCAGTGTCCCCGTATCCTACATTTAGAAGATTATACGTATCTTCGTGTCCGTATCTGTATCGTGTCATTGTCCGTATCCATATCTGTGCTACATAGGTTATAAGACTTGTAACATATAATATAGTGCATAAAGTTAATATAAAATAACACCAACCATGAATTTAAATGGAAGAGATATTAATATAAATGTGATAAAATATTATAGTATTTATGATATATTTGTTTATATCGATATAAAATTTTAAAGTTAAAAAACAAAGTACAAAACATAGTAAAGAAATTCAAAATCTAAGTAAAATATCTTATATGAATAAAAGTTACAAAAATTATATAAAATATTACTTATAAAATGTTGTAAAAATATAACATAACTAGTATGTTAAATTTTGACAAAGCAATAAAAACACCTGAACAATGTAAATGGTCCTTTCTTACACTTCTTCCATCTTAAATTCATACCAAATGTTAGTCCTTTTACTGGTAGTTGGATAGTATTTAATTTTTTATCAACTGCTACTGTTTAATCTTGAGACAGATGAATATTAATTTATTTTGGAAACCACCATTCCTTTTAAAAATATATAGTTTTCCTTTAATAATTTTTAACTTTTGTAGATGTCTGTAAAATATGATGTTGTGCAAGTGGTGAATATGCTACAATTCTATCATATTTCATGTTGAAGAGAGTGAGAGTGTTGTATTTATTATATCACTATTAAACTATTGTTATTTGGTTAATTAATGTATCATTAACATACTAATTAACAGGCTAGTTTTGTAATGATTCATGGTAGATAAACCATGATCATGAAAATTCAATTCCATAAAAAATCATAGATAACATATTTTTAGAAAGAAGATAACAAATTACCAATTTTGCATTCAATGAAAAAAATCTTAATTTGTTGTATTATTCTATTTTTCCATTGCTTTTTCTGTGTTTTTTCATCACTTATCTTTCTTTGTACAATTGTCTTTTTTTTAAAGGGTAGTACAAAATTTGTTATGAGATAGGTCCAAGTAGCTCATTTTGTATCTATGTTTCTATTTGTTGGGATGAACAATTATGCATAATTATTAATGCAGTGAAATTTTCATATTTTTTTAGTGTTTTTATTCTTACATGGTATAATAGATTTTATTCTACATTTTGCATATGGTAGAAGTGATTGATTATGATATGATCTTATCCCATCTTATCATGTTAGCTTATTAGATAATTCATCATTTTTTATTGTTCTCGTAATTTTAAAGGACTAAGCTATAAATTTAGCTTTAAATTAGAACATTTAAAATTGGGTGTGTTTGTTCATAGTGAGAAATGCATCTTATAAGTCATAGTTAGTGGGTATGTTATATTTTCAATTTTTTTTTTATAAAATGTTTAATGTTAAACCTCAGTATGCAACTTGACATCTTAGTTAGGCTGACATCTTAAGTAACAACAATCATCTGTCATCGCATGAAAAAAAATATTATTAAAAAATGAAAAAAAATACAAAAATATGGGAGAACTAGACCAAAACTCACATGTTAACAAAAACGTACATAGATTATACATATTCATAAAAGGTATGTTATCTTTTCAATTTTAACTAATATTATTTAATGTTTAAAATTTATATTTTTTCAATCGATTTCAAGGACCACAAGATATTCTCATAATTTTTTTCTTAAAATTCTAGATAATTTATTGTATCCTTTAGTGATTAACATGTATTATAACTAATCTATTATTTAAGTTATATTATATTTTAACAAGAGATTATACTAACTAATAAGACACAATCCAACTGAGTTAGGCAAAAAACCTTAACTAAGAAAATCATTAAATAATAACAAAATTTAGAGATAAAAAATAATCAGTCACTATATTAACTAAATTAGATACTAATTTAGAGACTACAAAATTATTCACATTTAAAATGGCTTCTATTATTAATAAAAATTTATAAATTTGTATCTAAAGTAGCTACCAGAGTTTTAAAGACTAATATTTTAGATTTTAAATTGGTATCTAAAAGACTAATAGAGACTAATTTAGAATATAAAGTAGTAAGTAATTAAAATCTTGGTAGCTAATGGTTAGATATCAATTTATAAACTATTTTATAATTTTTTATTAATAATAAAAACTATTTATTTTATAAAAACTTTCATGCTAGACATCATTATGCAACTTGACATCTCAGTTATTGTTGACACTTCAAGTAACAACAATCATTTGTCATCACATGAAATTTTTTTTATTAAAACAAAAGAAAAAAAATAAAGAAAATACAAAAAATATGGGAGGATTAGAAACTCCAACATAGCTAAAATCATTTCGTGACATTCTTTATGGTCGACCTTAATTAGTTCATTTAAGACGAACATGTCATTGAGTCAATCATGATTTAAAAATGAGCATTTGTCTTTTAGGAATATTGTTTTTTTTTTTTACAATATTTAAAATTTTATAACTATTAGAACAAATTTTAAAGTATTTACAAAATTATTTTTGCTTTTTCTATCTTCATCAAAGGTAACGATTTTTTTCTTCTAATAAAGTTGTATCACCTAAAACTTTTTATAATTTTTACCTTAACTAAGATGATCAATTCAAATATATCTTTTAATAAAATAAAATAAAATAATTAATTTAATTAATAAAATAAAATATTTATTTATATATTTGTATAATTATCTTTAACATATATTTTTTTCCCTCTCTTAATATTACTTTCAACTTTGGATATCGATAATTAGTAGTATTTTTATCCTAAATTAGATAACAGGGAATTTAAAATATAAAACCCCCAAAATATATATATATATATATATATATATATGATAATAATCTATTTAAGAATATAATTAATTTAAAGACGATAAGCATGTAATTGACAACATACATCATAATAAATTATTAAGATAAACAATAAGTATGTTAAATAAAATAAGTAATTATTAATTTACCTATTTAAACTAAGATTTAAATATGTTTTTAGTCTCTATACTTTCATGTAAAATTGATTTTAGTTTTTTTTTTTCAAATATTTAAAGTAATTGTGTTCTTATATTTTGAAGAGTGTCGAGATAAGTCACTTTAAGATAACAAAGTTAACATTTTTGTTACATTACAAACAAAAATCCAATGTGAAGTCTAATAAAATAACGCTCACGTTAGTGAGGGGTCATGCCCATGCCCATAAAAGTTCAACAATTAAAAACATATTTAACTTAACTTTTTTTAACATAATTTTTTTTTATATATAAAAAAGTTCAAAATAATTTTATTTTTTTATAGTGAATATTTTTATATTAAAACTGAATTTATCAATTTAAAAGTATAGATCATTTGCCAGTTTAAAAAAAATTAAAAATATATTTTTCTAAAAAACATTATGAATAATTTATTTTCTTAATCCAATTTTATTTTCTTCAAATTTCGAAATGCACTAAGTGAAACAATTATTTATATTCTAAAAATGTTTTACCACAAAAGATTTAAGAAGAAAAAAAAACTTATTTATAAATTCAAATTAATTATGCACAAGTTTAAAATATTTGTTTTGAAAAAATAAATAAATAATATATATAAATTAATTAATATATAATATTTATTATAATATATTTTTTATACAAAAAAGATTTTATTTTATGTAAAAAAAATTAAAGTTAAATAAAACAAAATATTTAGGACTAATGTTTCTCGAATGCTTCGATGAAATATTTGTCTTATTAATGTGGAAAAATCAGGTTTAGATTACTCATATTTTTCGTGAAGGAAATGTGTGTTCTAATAAGTTGGTCAATTTATGATTTATTCATAGATAATATTTTCACTTACCATCTAGTCTCTTCTTAAAATTGTTTAAGAATAGATATAATTTACCTATGTATCATTTTTGTTAACATATGAGTTTTGGTTTAGTCTCCATATTTTTGTATTTTTTTTTAATAATATTTTTTATTTCATTTGATGACAAATTATTCTTGTTATTAAAAGTGTCAGCATATGTGAGATGTCAAGTTGTATAGTGATGCCTAGCGTGAACGCTTTTGTTTAAAAAAACTATAAAAAATATTAATTATAATATAATTATTAAATATTTTAAACATTTATTTATATAAAAAATCATTTTATGTAAAAAAAATACAATCTAATATGTTTTTAGTATCTGTATTTGCATGCTGTGGACAATTATCTTTGTTGACATGGATGTTTTAATCAACTTCACACTGAAAGACAAAAATGTTAATGTTTTGTGATTATGAGGACCTATTTCAACACTTTTAAAAATACAATGATATAATTACTCTATTAATTCAACCAGAGAATAAAATCAATTTCACGGAAAGTACATTAACTAAAAATATATTTAACCATTAAACTAATTATATCATAATAAGATTATTATAAAAAAACATTTAAAAAGAATTACATGTTATTTTAAAACAAACAAACTATTCAAACTGAAAATATATTTAAATTTAAATAACACAATATATTTCACAAAATATTTATTAATTTTTTTATGAAATCAATCATAGACTGTCATCTTAAAAGAAAATATTTTTCTATATCATGTGCATAAAAAAATATTTATTAACTTTTTTTAAAGAATAAAGTAATAATCCTAGTATTGGTAGATAATTTGAGAGAATGCAGAGAAGACACAATAGAGATATATATAAGAAAGTTTTTCATGATTGTAAAAATTATGAAACTGTATTCATTATTCCTCGTTCTACTGTTACCTTATTTTTTTAAGTAAAAAAATAAAGAAACATTTAAAACTTTATTTCTACCCTAGTGTATCATAGGAAAAGAGAGTTTTATTTTCTCTCTTTAAATAAAGTGATTGTAAAGAGGTTTCTACGAAAACATTCAATAAAGACAATTTATTTTTGGTTATGAGAGGACAATTATCATTAATCACTTAGGTTGTTACATTGAGTTTTTCAATAAAAGAAGGGTGTCGATAAATGTTTCATAAGTCCCATGATGATGAGTGTCAATGTTCTAGAACCAATACATTCGTAAGTGTTTCTTTTTACAGTGACATGTGTATTTTATAAGTTATTATGCTATAATTCAGGTCTTAAATAATATTATCTAATTCCAAAAGGTTATTCCTATTATTTTTCCTCAGACTTAATAACTTTATTGGATCCTCTGTTACTAATTAACATATCCTATTACTAATTCGTTAGATAAGTTATATTATCTTTTAATAGAATATCAGATTAATTAACAATACAAAATTATACAAGTTTCCAATGACACCGATCCATTATTCTCAACATGGAAAAGAACCAAAATGTTGGTGGTTCCCTGGATTCTTAAACTTGTGTACCATCCATTGCTAAAAACATTATATATGCATGGATAATATCATAATAGAGACTCAATGATGATTATTTACTTGTAAAGATTTTCATTCACCACCATTAAAGTATAACATCTCACTTTCAATTCAAAATCTTATGACTATGGATTTTTTTTAATTTTTTTTTCATATATTACTCAACTTTCTCATTTATATCCCATGAAACTTTCAAATCATACTTAAATTCTTAAAAAATATACAATAAATACAACAAATATTATTAGAATATACTATAATATTATATTAAAAATAAAATAAAATCTAAATCATTCAATTTATAAAATAAAGATTACCTCCATTTATATATTTCAAATTGACTATATATCTAATAATATTAAATTTCCAACTACATCAAGCTACAAGAAAATGAAAGACTTTGCCAACATTACTGGTCACCAATAAAGTTGCACCAACAAGTCCATTATTGCATCAATGCAGCAGCTTTTTGTGAATGTTGATGTGACATAAAGTGACCTCAGTGCAATGATCTCATCAGAAGTGGTACTTATGGAGGGTATTGAAATCCAGACCACATGCAGCAATAACACCAAAACATGCAGCCTTGTGCGTCAATCAAACATAGTTATCATATGTATGTACAAAGCAATTCTGTGAATCGTGACCACACATAATTAAGAAAAACACATAGGAACAATAATGATGCAGAAAATGACTATGCACCTTTGTGGTTGGAATTTGCTGAATTTAACAATTAGCACAATTAGTACAATCTAGTGAGAGAGTCCAAGTAGGGCTGCAAGTTTGGATAAGAAAGTTAAAAATTGTGGTCTATATATTATTGGAAATTGGGTGGTTTGCTTGCATAGAATCCAAGACACAGTGACAGTGAAGAATGAAGGAATAGTCATGGCATTGAAAGGTTTGCTACGCAGGAGAGATGACGCTGTCACTTACATCCATCCTTGCTTCATTCACTGAGTAGGTACGAGCAAAGCTTGTCAGCATCATATCTCCTGCATAGTAGAACTTGCATATGCAAATTGTGAAAGTGCCTTTTCCTTCAAGAGAAGCAATATGGAAGATGAGGTAAGCAGTTTTCTTGGTTGAGAAAACACAATCACTCATAACTCTACCATATATGTGCATCCTAAGGGAGTACTGCTATGTAAATGTAATTATACACTAAGCCCTCCATGGTTCTCCATTTATACCTCATCATGTATTATAGCTGATATAAAATGACGGTTTTTACCATAATCACTGTTTTAGATAGAATGTAACAGTTAAATAATCAGATTGAATGTAACACAGTTAAATAATTACCTTCTTTTACTTGAAGAAAATAGACTATGAAATACAGTGATAAAAAATCTACCGTTTTAATGTTAAAATGATCGTCTTGTTTCACTTTTTCTGCACTAGTATCATTTGAATTTTCCTTTTGCTTTATTTTAAGTGCATAATTATGTGCCTTCCTCTCGTAGTCTGAAAGATCTAGAATGTATCTATTTCAGTTTTCTCATGAAACATTTTGAGATTTTGTGGGTGTGTGATGCTGAGCATGCATGCTATCTGATTTCTTGAGTTCAAGCTGCTGTACGATGTTGTATTTTAGAGCACTGAGTTTTCTAAAAAGAATCTAATTCATGCATTTATTTTTACTGCATAATTTCTGGTTCTGGTGTATGTAGTATAGCAGCTGTACACGAAAATCTTGAATTGTTATTATTATTGAATAAGGCCATGGAATCCACATGAAGAAATTTTGAAATAGAAACAAGCAGATGCAACATTTATTTTCAAAGGTTCAACATGACAAGTGATTAGCTTCTCATGCATATATAGTCACTAACAGTTTCTTTTTTCTGGATCCAGGGATTCCTTATCCTTCCATAGCTCACGCTATACTTTTATCTGATTTTCAGTTGGTGTCTACACTTATGTGCATGGGAGTTCTCCATCTTCTTTTATGAAAAATTTGAAAAGCTTGATTCCAAGATTTTTTTTAAAAAATAAATCAAAGTTTTAGAAATTTATAAGAATAATTGTATTACTTTAAAACTATTAAATTTCATTTCAGAAGTAAGAACTCGGATTATTTTATATTATTTTTCTCTTTGAAATTTATATTTTTTTTCATTTTTTTCTTAATCTCAATTGCCGTGAAATAAAATTAAATCTTCTTAATATTATACTTTCGGTTGATGTATAGAATTCCTTCGAGGTGAAATTTTGTCATTGTTATTTTTTTTCATGTTAAATAATATTATTTCTTAATTTTGTTTTCATTTTTAAAAGAAATCAATTTGATCTCTTGAGTTAAAAAAAAATGAAAAAGGAAGAACAATTATGAAAACGATATATTATATTAGTTTAAACATTGGGTAGACGTTCTTCTATTCTAAAGTGTGAGTGAAAACCAATAAAAAAAAAATTCCAAAACAGAGTCAACTAAAAATAATAATGGTAATGAGATCCAACAATATAATTAATATGATAGAATTTTATTATTGAGGATCTATCTAATTGTATCATTGATATTCAATCATTTCAGTTTCTCATTTTGTTGAAACTATGAAAAAAAGTTTTTGTCTTTTGTTTTGTTTGTCTTCTTATTTTTATTCTTTAGTGATTATTAATAACGGATTTAAAAAAAATTATATTTAAATCGACATCATTATGGTGATTTTTATATTTAGTGATAATTAAAACATTTTATTCAAGCAAATAAAAACTAATAAATTTGAGTTAACAACACATTTGAAAAATTAAACATTTAAAATTCAATATTTTTTTTTTTCAAATTTATAATTTTTTTTATCCAAACCCACGAATATTTAGATAAAATAAACAAAAACTTGCAAAGGAACAATGTACGGGTACACCTTTTAATAGTCTCTAATTATATATACCTCTATACCTTTTTCCTTGCATCTCCATACTTATTTTTAATTCTAATAATACACTCTCCAACATAGAGTGGGATGTCTTTTTCTATTTATTTATTCTCAAGTGATGGTGATTAAGATAAATTTTGGGATGTTTTTACGACTTATTATTTTTTTTGAAAGTCACTAAACTAAAATAAAAACAGTGTGGAAAATTGGATTACAAAACTAAAAAAAAAATAATCTTTGCAGTAGAAAACAACAAATACAACAATTTTTTTTAACCCTTTTCAAATACTATCCAAAAGTATCTCACCCATCAACATCCCAACTCATTTATATGGATAAAAAGGCCCTTATAAGTTCATCATTCTCATTCTCATATTCTCACGAGTTTTCTAAAAGTAATCGATAGTTAAATGGGGTTCCTGAATTGTATTTATGTACTTATTTTTTACTGCAGAAAAAAAATTCTGATTCAAGTGCATGCATTGCAGCTGCGGTATGCGAAAATCTTGGACAATTATTATTATTGACCAAGTGATTGTAAAGAAAGATTTCTTTATAACGAATTCTACTATATATAACTAGAAATAAAAATAAAAATCATATTTTATAAACTAAATGAATTTATCCATGAATCAATGTATAAAAATTCTATTATATTGTTCTTCTAAAATTTTAACTTTAACTTAAAAAAGAAACACCTTTTTTTTCTAAAAACTTTAAGGGGAAACTCATCAAAGTCTAAGGCCATGGAATGGAAACTAGGTTGAGAAATTTTGAAGGCTCAATTACGCAACTATTCAACCAACTAATAGGCATAAGAACTTGTCGGAGTTCAAGATCTTTAGCTAGCAGACGCTAGTGTAAATCTTTGAAGTCCATATTTTCCAACACAAACACTTGAAACTTTTCGGCAGCCTATTTGTTTTACTTAAACTAGTGTGGTAAATCTAAAGCAGCACCCATAATGACTATGCTCCATCCTAAAAAATCATTCCTCTGCTCAGCATAAGGGTCCTTGAACATTAAAGTCGACAAATGGAAGAGGATACTCCCCAGTTCTTGAAGGAGATGATAACAACTTAAGGTTTTTTTATCAGCACTTTAAGGGGTTATACTAGTGCAAAATCCATTGAGTTGTGCAGTACCACCAATACAAGTGCATGCACTCTCTCCAACATGCTTTAATTTGAACATAAGAAGGTCATTATAGGCTAGTAGGGATGGTATAATCCCACAAAAAGATGGAGCATATCATTCAAAAGATTGAATGATATATAAACAAATCCTGAACCTGACGCATAATTCCTGATTAAAGATTAAAGATCACCGAACATTGTATTGAATGGAACTTTTAACATTGACAAGACACTATCAGTTATTAGAGTATAAAAAAACCTAAACATGAAAATTGTGGAGTATAAAAGAAAGAAAATGTGGTAGTGTACGAAATTAGTTACATCTGCTAGGTGAAACAAACAAATGCTGATCAGAACAGAGAAAAATGAATGTCTCAGCCTGAACCTGATGGTGATTACTAATCTGGGAAGTGCACCACCTACAGTAAAGAGCTAGTTGCAATCCAGATGATGCCTGCGCCTGAAGAAACTATAATGAATCAATTGGCAGGCCATATACAAGTAAATGAAAAGTTGATGGAAGAATTATAATTTAGATTGCGGGGAAGTGTATTTCCAATTTAAGAAGATTACCAAAAGAATGGTGAAATAGATCACATTTTGACTTAATTAACCATTCTTCGAGTTAATTCATCCTAAGCAGATACTAATTCCCTAAAGTATCCTAACTTGCAGATCTCCTAAAAATAAGTATTAGAAGCTAAACACAAAGAAAGATGGCTACCAAACACATTAATTTGATACTGTTCTCCCTTAGGCACTCTTATTACACAAATACATAGAGAGAATAGAAGAATAAAGGTAGAGTAAGTGGGTGGCTGTTATGGTAGTAACATACCTCAAAAGTTTTTATAATTCTTTATCGCTGTCAAGTGCTTTTGCTGCAGCCTTTTCAGCTTCTTCCAAAACAAAGGTTTTCATTGATTCAACATCCCTTGAACCTGACCGATTGTGATGAAAAAAAAAGATTAGACTTATGAACTACCACTTCTCACTGTAGTTTTGTTGGGAAGGAGTAGCTAATACATGCTTCATATAAATAAATCATATAAAACTCAAAAGAATAGGCCCTAAAATAATCTAACAATGAAAAAATGCCACAATTTGCACATTAAAGAAAATATTTCTTCCTTCAGGGTTGCTTAAATAAATGAAAATAAATCATATAAAAGCTTAAATCCACTGCTATAAGGTAGTTGGCATGTTGCAGAATCTGTATCTTCAAGTAACAGTGACTTGAATAGCTGCTAAATGTGATGGGAAAAGGTTTACAGTAGAAAAGCTTCGAATCACTGAACTTAATGATAGGATATTAAGATAGAAACGTTATGAGGATACAGGATACCCTATGTTATTACTATAGAGGCATAAACCACAACCTCTGAAAACTAGCACACTCATTAGATCATCATCATTAATTAACAAAAGTGAAAGGTGCCACCTTAAACATTCATTCGTGGGCAGAAGGTATACGTAATGGTTAGAGGTTAGAGCCATCGTATTGGCTTAACTTTTCACAATCAAGACGTGCACAGAAAGATTGATTGCATAGAGCAATGGCTGAGTTGATCCCTTTTTTGGTTTTCCAAACTTGACAACAAAGAACCCCAAAAGAATTCTAACATTTATATCCTAACCCAAGGCAAGTTATACACAAGAAAACAAGAAAACAAGGGATGTAAATACACCAAAACATAAACTAGTCATAAATCATAATTGGTTATTGATGTGAGTAAAATTAAAAGCCTAAACTCGGGGACGTGAATTAGGTTGAAGAATACAGGGGAATTAATTGAGCAAAATCCATAAAATCCATCATTTGACAAGGGGTAAAAAAATTCGAATTACCTTGATATCTAGCTACTTCTTCACCATCATAGAAAACCTTAAAGGTAGGATACGAGTGAATATCAACTTTGGAACAGACTGTTTTCTCCATGCCACAATCGACTTCCCCGACCTCTATTTCATCTTCTCCTTCCACTACCTTCCCCAAATCATCCCACAACGTGCCCAGGTTTTTGCTGCCAACAATTATCATGATTTGACAAGTTAGAAAACAACAACAACAACAGCAGGTAGGTTCAGTAGCATCGAGTGTAGGCTATTGCAGTATATAAAAGAATTAATCACCAATGCTTGCACCAGGGGACGCAGAATTTCACAAACCACGCAGTGTCCTTCTCCTTGATCTAGACACACACAAAAAAGTAATTGAGAAATGAGATCGTATAATTTCCATAGAAGATTATTGTGATCATAAATATGAAAACCCAACAAAAAAAAACATGGAGAGTGGAAAATTTGAAATTGGGGGCGTACCTTATCATTAAATGTATCAGAGGTTAAGGTTATAACCTCGGATTGAGTACAAAAAAAGAAAGAGAGAAAAATGAGAAAGGGTATTGCAGTGTGAGTGAGAGTTCTGGTGGCCATGCTCCTCGTCTCTGATCAACCCTACTCCTTCCTTCCTTCCTTCGCTTCTTTCTTCTCCACCGCCTCCAAATGTTTCTCTGCAGATCTTTCACCCACGTGCTATGCGCGTGCTTCATATATCTTCTTCGCCACTGCCCCATGCCAACTCAATCCAATTTTACATTCCTTCGAATCAATGTAAATCCTTAAAATTTAATTTCTCAACAAAACTGCAACATTTTTAAACCATATGTTATCTTTTATTGGATTAAAGAATATGATTTTATTTCATTTAGAATCAAAATTAATGATGACATATATATCAATTTATTTGAAAATTTATATTTGTGTAAACTAAGTTTTTTAAAATATATATCAATTTTATTCTTCATAATATCATTGTTTCACTTAGAGATGATAATACAGAATATGGGTTAGTTTAAGTTAAGAAAAAAATATAGGACAAATTATCTATTTCAATCCGTTGTAGTTCGTATTAACTACGGGATGAATTGACATGCACAACCTATATATCTTAAAAATTTAAAAATTTTATTTTGCTCTCCCAAATTTTTTTTTCAGCCACATATTCTCAAAAGTTCTAGAACTATTCATTCTAAAATATATCATATATAATACAAATTTGTATTCTCAGTTATACAATCCGAAATACTATACAATCCAAAACAAATTTTAACTTTGAGATGTCTACAAATTATACATTCCATAATTGAAGAAAAAATATTTAATAAAAAATCTTAAAGGTATTGAGTATTTCTTGAAATATGGGTGCAAGAAGAAAGAAATGGAGATGCATGAAGAAATTTTTTAATTATACCTTCACGAAATTCGATAATAATATTTTAATATTTAATAATTTTTTTTTTGTCTTTATGAAATAAATATATTATTTAGGTTTCGATATGCATCCAATATAGTAAACTTTAGTTTTTTTATAATAAAATTTAAATATAATATTATATATATATATATTATTTTATACTATTTTTAAAATTAAAGTAATAATAATGTATCTACATGTATTATCTTAAAAAATTATATATTTAATGAAATATATTAGTTAATTTATTAGTACGATTAAATTCAAATTTCATTGAAAATAAGAACATCATAATATTTTTTTACCCATATCTTATTATGCATGCGTCATAAAATATAGTACCGTGAAACCATTTATCCAATTCATCTAAATAAGAAAATTTCTTCAAACATAAATTTCTTCAAACATTTTAATTAATTTAATAAACATAAATAAATTTATTCAAAAATTATATTTAAAAATTTCTTTTTTATTAATTTTAAAAATATTTTTTATGCGTTAGGTCCACAAGCTAGTTCTTATACAGGACATACCAATAAAATCGACCCACATTTTTTTATACATACCAACTCAATCCATATTTTGTAGACCAAATACAAGACATACCATCAAACTACATTGTCATCCCTAATTTCACTTAAGGTGATATTAATTTTATAATATGTGACTACACTCTTAATTAAATAAATATTATTTCACACATTATAAATTAAGTACATTTTGTATTTTATTTTAAAAAACCACTTTTGTTTTGTTGTCTATCCTTTGTGGTTTGATATTGTACAATAAATCTTTCAATTGGATTTTTATGGGCAATCCAACCCTACTGCAATTAGCATCATATCCAATATACTATTATTGTTTTCTGCTATATATTTTTTTATTTCTCCAATTTTTTTTAATTATTACTTTATTGTGAGGTTCAATTTCCTATCTAGCATCATTTAAACTTTTATTTTTCCATCTACCACCCTTTTGTTTTTATTTTCCTATCTAGCACCCTTTTGTTTTTATTTTCCTATCTAGCACTCTTTTGTTTTTTATTTTCCTATCTAGCACCATTTCAAAAATAAATAAATAAATAATAAATTATTATTTTTTTATAATTTTTAATTTTGAATGCATTAAAAAATAAATATTTTTAATGTTTAAAATAGTTAGAAATATAATTAATGAATAAAGAAATGAGTTTTTACAAAATAAAAATAAAAAAGAAATAAATTTAAAATTTTTAGTTTAAAATTATGTTTTTAAGAATGAAGAAAATAAAAAATTAAACCCTACAACAACATAAAAGTTAAATCTATAAACATAAATTCATATTTATTTTTATTATTATTAATGATGTAATCATGTTAATTTCAAGTAAAATTACAGGACATAATTATAAAAAAACAAAAGTCAATTAGTATTAATTAATAATGGAGACAAAAATAATATTGAAGTGTGTACCTTAAATGCAAAATCGTAAAAAAAACTAATGCAAATGTTACACTTAATGCTTAAAAATGAGAAGAAAAAAAAATGCAAAAATAAATAAGTCTAGAAAATAAAAACAACAACAATAAAATAAAAACAAAAAACAAAAATAAATAAAGAATGACAGAAAAAAAATAATAACTAAAAACATAAAAGATATAAAATAAAGGTAAAACAAAATAAGATAAAGATAAAAAATATAAAAAATCCAAATAAGATAAATACAAGATATATAAGGCGATACTAAATAAGTATATGTTGATCATAAAAAGAAAAATAAATGAAAGATGATCATTCATTTAATATTTTCTTCAATGGTACATTAAATAGTTTGTGCGAAATGAAACATAATTAATGACGAGAAGTGCACAATTCAATAATGTTGGGACAAATTCTTTATGTGTGTCCTGGTATTTGACAATATGAACATTTTTTTGTTCGTTGTTCTCTTATGTCCATATCAGTCTTTATTCAACTTGGTTTTTTTATAATTATGTTTTGTATTTTTTACTTGAAATTAACTTGATTACATTATTATTAATAATAAAAATAAATACTAATTTATGTTTATAGATTCAAATTTTATGTTGTTGTAAAGTTTAATTTTTAATTTTTTTCATTTTTAAAAAAAATATTTTTTAAACTAAACATTTTAAATTTATTACTTTTTTATTTTTATTTTGTAAAAACTCATTTCTTTATTCATTAATTATATTTCTAACTATTTTAAACATTAAAAATATTTAT
>Ga0123342_1006187_pt1 | contig 16774 bp, 14 predicted proteins | sample Turbeawhitnodule_FD_89960 | JGI IMG/M metagenome (GOLD analysis project Ga0123342, IMG submission 89960) | Root nodule microbial communities of legume samples collected from Mexico - Turtle bean Mexico white nodule | ecosystem: Host-associated > Plants > Roots > Nodule | place: Mexico: Nepantla... | reverse complement strand
TACTGACAACCGATCACGTTCACCCTGATCTATCTGTCACCTGGTCCACGTGTCACCCTGCGAGTGGTCCACGTGGTTATCTTCTGCTGACGTCATCGACTACCGATGACCGACCGGATCACATTTTAAACTGACTTTTATGTATTAAATAGAGGAGCTAAATTACTCTAGTTAACTATTAGGATGAGGAAATAAGTTGTTTTCCCCAAACCATAGGTTATGTGTTCAAATTTTACCGGAATATATGCAGAAATTTGATTCCCCGACAGAAAAAAAACCCAAATTGAAAAAGTATTTATAGCTACAGCAGTCTTGATCAATCACGAATTTATCTTTGATCAATCACGAATTTATTTTTTCTTTGATAAATTACCAACTAGGTCTTAAACTATTTTCTTTTACCTGGGCCTTTCATTTTCCAATTTTTTAATTGAATCTCTAAGATTTTTAAAACTGTCTTGTAAAATAAAACTGTCTTAAATTATCATTTTCCGATGATCATAACCCGTCAAAATCTATCTCAAAGGCCTAACTTTTTATGGACTTACTTTAAAAAATGTGTTCAGGAACAGATTTAAAAGTTTCCATTTAGTACATGGACTTATTCAGTAATTAAAAAAGTGTTTCCACACTTTACCTTTTTTTAGATATTTTACAAAATCTGTCTGTTTATTATAGGTTGAATTAACCGTAGTAGTTTACTCCCAGGCACCAAACAAATTGGATTTTAGATAAAATTGGTGTAACTTTTATTTTAATGCAGAAGTTGTCTTTTAAAAATAAGACTTTTTAGTTTGAAGTCGTGTTTCTTAAGCATCAATAAATTTAAAATATAGTTCAAGAACCTGGTTGAAAATACTACGTCGAAATTCAACCCATATAAGTAGTCCCGATGTTGTGTATGCGCAATGTTGTACTGTACAAAAGGAACACACTATCAATGCAGGACAAATGTAAAAATGTGAAATTTACCATTATATCCTTTTTTTAATTTACTAGGAAAAAACATGGGTAAGAGTCCAAATTCACACATTAGCTCACTGAAACGGTTCTCCTCCTAAATTAAAGACTCTTCTCTATCATATTAGTCTACACTATAAGTTAAGAACTTCAATCATAGTAACGTGGTTGCATCTACATGAATATTTGTAAGAAACAGAGGACAGATATTTTTGTAACGAACAGAGGACAAATGTTTTTGTGCTGTCCAGTCCTTTAAAATTTAGTGAATCAATTAGAGCCTAAGATAATGAACAACGAATTTGTGCCCGCTTTTTTCGTTTCAGTCTATATATGTCATACTACTAGTCAGAGAGCAGCAGCGTTCTAGTCATTTGTAACTGAAAATACATGTTTCCAAAGCCTCAGCATAAGCTCTTTTATGTTAAACTTTATTGTTTTATTATGTACTTGTTATGATATATATATTTCTAATTTTCTGTTATAGGATCAAATTGCTGCGTATGTTGAATACATTGGTCAATTTACATCAGAACAATTTCCTGATGATATTGCTGAGGTATGATAAATGCAACTATATTTACATATAAACTCGAAAAGTGGATATAGAAATACATAATTTCCTTTTGTAGATTCAATAGAAATATTGTGCTTTGACTTGTGGAATCCAGGAGTTTGTATCAAACATACTTACTGGTTTGTGTTGCTTTGACAGTTGATCCGCAATCGGTATCCATCAAAAGAAATGCTCCTCTTTGATGAAGTTTTGGGTATTTATTCTTTAATATTAGTTTCAATTTTTATTTACTCAACAATAAGTTATGACTATTACTTGCCCAATTAACTTATTTATTCATTCACATGTACATCCAGCGGTACTTGTCCTTCATCATCCTGAGCATGGGCACGCAGTTGTGCTTCCAATCATTTCATGTATTATTGATGGTACGCTGGTCTATGACAAGACTAGTCCTCCATTTGCTTCTTTCATTTCTTTAGTCTGCCCAAAAAATGAGGTATAATCCACTGACTTGTATTTTGATTTTGTCTGTATGGAATTCAAATTTATGGAAAAGTAAGTTTCTAGTTTGTGAAATGCAAACACAAGTTACTTAATTGAAACCAATATGATTTTTAATTCTAATTGATTTAAATATATAATTTATTCAGCTTCAGTATCTGCAAAGATGCTCCCTGTCAACCTTCTGATTTATTCTGTGTAATTCTACAGAATGAATATTCAGAACAATGGGCTCTGGCATGCGGAGAAATTTTGCGTATCTTAACTCTTTACAATCGCCCCATATACAAAATGGAAAGACAATACTGTGAAGCAGAAGGAAGCAGTGGCGGGAGCCATGCAATGGTTAATGATTCCGCATATGGGGAGTCTGGCCATAACTCTATGATGCAGCAGGAGAAGAAGCCTACAAGACCGTTGTCCCCGTGGATTACTGATATATTATTGGCTGCACCTTTAGGCATTAGAAGTGACTATTTTCGGTGGTGAGTATTTTTCGTTACGCTTACAAATCACATATGAATTGCTTCTTTCAATTCAGATAACAGATATTTGCTATGAGTCTCTTTAGACAAGTTTCTTCATAAATACTTCTAAAAAAGAAAAATAAGAAAAAGATGAAATTGGTTTTTTCATGCATTAAAATTAGTTCACACACAAGTTTAAAAAAATAAAATTTAGAGAAACCATGTGGTAACTTCTTCAAACTAGTTTATGTATAACCTAATTTTATCTTCTAGAGAAACTCCTTTTTTCTTCTTCTTATTTTCTCCTAAAAGTGCTTATGAAAAAATTTGTTCAAATATACCTCTTTTGTTATGTATATTTGTTCAAACATATCTTTTGTTATTATTAAAAGAAAAGAAAGAATAGAGTAAATCCCTTGTGTATATTTAACACATAGGGTTATGTTTATATAGAAAAAAAAAACAAATGGGCTAAGCCCATTACATAAATAGAAAATATCTATCAATATCTCATAATATCCAATTATATCTAATAATGTCTAACACTCCCCTCAAACTTTGCATATAAATCATATGTACCCAGTTTGTTACAAATGTAATCAATCCTAAACCCTCGTAAGAGTTTAGTAGAAATATCTACTAATTGATTATTAGAATTAACAAACTCAGTCCTGATATCTCTCGATATAATTTTTTCTTGAATGAAATGACAATCAATCTCAATATATTTGGTCCTTTCATGAAAAACTGGATCTGAGCTAATATGAATAACAGCCTAATTATCACATATAAGTGTCATTTGAGTGACCTCTCCAAATTGTAATTCTTTAAGTATCTACTTAAGCTAAATAAGCTCATAGGTAGCCAAGGCCATAATATTTTGCTTCTGCACTAGGTCTTGCCATAACACTTTGGTCTCTTGCTCTTCCAAGACATAAGTTATCACCAATGGAGATACAATAACCGAAAGTTGATCTTCTATCAGATGGAGATCCTGTCCAATCAACATCTGAATAACAAACGACTTTAGTATGGTTATTATGACAATATAACAAACCTTTTCCAGGAGAGCCTTTAATATACTTCAGTATAAGAATGACTGCATTCCAATGCTCTTCACATGAAAAATTGAGAAATTGACTCACGAAATTGACTGCAAAGGAAATATCAGGACGAGTAATAATGAGATAGTTCAATTTTCCAACTAATCTTCCATCTTTGAAACATAGTGATCTGATCTTCAGAAATTCGTTCGTTGTTCGCAGTGTGTTTTGTTGAAACCATTGTTGTTTGTAGTTCTACCTTGGCCTCACGGTGGGGTCCAATTGTACTTGTGTAGACTGGTAGGGCCTAACAACCTCAGGGGTCAGCAATATCTTTCTTTCTTTGTAGCATAATTCATAAAATGTTTGATTATATAAATATGGTTGAATCAAATGCTTTAGTTATCTTGTTTCCTCTTTGGTTCCAAGTAAACTTCTGAATAAGTTGATCGAAATTGTCATGCATTAACAGGTGCAGTGGTGTTCTGGGTAAATATGGCGCAGGAGAACTCCAGCCACCCATGATTGGTACGTTATCCCCTAGATCATCAAACTCATGTTTTCTCACTTTGCAATTCGGTTAATGCGATATTTGAATATTTTGGAGTTTTCTGTTTCTCTTTTACCGCTTATCTTTTTTGTATAATTGATCCATGAAACTTCTAATAAAATTTTACTTTTCCCTACCTTTTATAATTCTTACATAAATCCTCTAATGTTATTGAAGTGAAAACCTTATTTGGACCTAGTTAGTACTGGTTGGAGATCCACATTGACTAATGATATAATCAAATAGTGTTTGTATGTAATTGGAGACGCAACCCTCATTCCATGAAGCCCAGACACAAATTCTTAGAAGGTATGCAAACCAATACTAAATATGTTAGTAGATCACCCTTATTTGAGGGGGATTTGTTAAGATCCCACACCATCTACAAAATGGACGATGTTCTTCTTATAAGGCTTGGTCAGTTCTCACCTTAAAAGCCTTAAGCCTAAATTCAAAGCGTACTCATGTAGTCATTTGATTGCTTCATTCTAATTTTCCATGGAATGGAAGTATAAAAAAGAATTGATGATGATTTTGTTCCTGTTAATTATAATTCAGAAGGATCTTTTCCTAATTGAGTTTGTTTTACCTTAGTTTCTGCACGTGGTTCTGGGAAGCATCCTCAACTGATGCCGTCAACTCCAAGATGGGCAGTTGCTAATGGTGCTGGTGTTATATTAAGTGTTTGTGATAATGAAGTTGCTCGTTATGAGACTGCTACTTTAACAGCAGTTGCTGTCCCTGCACTACTACTTCCTCCTCCAACAACAGCTTTGGATGAGCATCTTGTTGCTGGATTACCAGCTCTAGAACCATATGCACGTTTATTTCACAGGTTATTCTGAACTCAATACCTCTGTAGTTATTTGTTGTTCCTGAAATGCACTGGCCTGAGCAAATTTAAATACCAAACCTGTATAGATATTATGCCATTGCAACTCCCAGTGCAACTCAAAGGCTTCTTCTTGGACTGTTAGAAGCACCCCCATCATGGGCTCCGGATGCACTTGATGCTGCTGTGCAGCTTGTAGAACTTCTTCGAGCTGCTGAAGAATATGCTTGTGGAATAAGGGTAAGCTGTACAATCTTTATGCAAATTTAAAGAGGACATGGTTAAGAAATCAGAAGTTGAAGGTAGTATTGAAATTGACACCTAAATATCAAATACACAAATGTCACTTTAAATACTAGTTTTGTTTTAAATAATTAGATGCATTTAATAGGGTGTATTAAATTCTTCTTAACTAGTTCTTAGGGCACTTGTTATATCAGTATCCTTATCTCTACACATTGGACACTATTTTGAAATGAAAGCATTGATGAGTTCAATATTTCATCATTAAAGATTTTATCGAGCGTTTAGTATTGCAATAAAAATATGATGAAACTGGGTTCGTAGAGAGAACAACAATACAAAAGCCTTTTCTGACAAGATTGGGTTCACTACATGAATGAAGTGATACCATTGTGTTTTTGTTCATTTGTTGTTCCCTTGTAAGAAAAATGAGGAAAATTTGATGGTGTACAGTCTGAGTGGTATGAGCGAGTCATTAGAGCTAATATCTAAAGTTGCAGGCTGTGTGGGATGTAACTTTATGGTTGGTGCAAGTCACATGGATAGTACATGTAGATTGTTGCAATGTCGGCGGGTAAAAAAAGCATATGAAGTGCACAATATGCTTTGATTTTTCATTCTTCTTTCGTAATCTCTGAATTAATGCGGTATATAATAAATATGCAGTGGTGATGGCATAGTAATGTGCATTTTGATGTTTTCATCTGCAGTAACATTCTAAAAGTGAAAGTTTCAATCCAATCGACTGATTTACTTTTTCTGTTTCCCTTCTCTCTGATTGTTAATACAGCTCCCTAGAAATTGGATGCATTTTCATTTCTTGCGGGCCATAGGCACTGCAATGTCCATGAGATCTGGTGTAGCTGCAGATGCTGCAGCTGCATTGCTTTTCCGAATACTTTCTCAGCCTGCTTTACTTTTCCCTCCATTAAGGCAAGTTGATGGAGTTGAAATTCAACATGAACCTTTGGGTGGCTATATTTCTTCCAACAGAAAGCAGGTTATGACACTATGCAAGTTGCCTCATTTTCTTTTTCTCATTTTTGTGGTACCATAGAGCTCATTCTCTGTGCATGATGAAGACTTACAATATATATTTGTTGATCAGATTGAAGCTGCTGCTGCTGAAGCCACCATTGAAGCCACAGCCCAGGGCATTGCCTCAATGCTTTGTGCTCATGGTCCAGAGGTTGAGTGGAGAATTTGTACCATATGGGAGGCTGCTTATGGCTTGATTCCATTAAATTCTTCAGCTGTTGATCTACCAGAAATTGTGGTCGCAACACCACTTCAACCTCCCATACTCTCATGGAATTTGTACATACCCCTACTCAAGGTTTTGGAATATCTTCCTCGTGGAAGTCCATCTGAAGCATGTCTCATGAAAATATTTGTTGCTACAGTGGAAGCTATTCTTCAGAGGACATTTCCAGCTGAGCCCATTAGTGATCAAAAAGGAAAAACACGATACTATTTTGTGGGCTCTGCCTCTAAAAACCTTGCCGTGGCAGAACTTCGTACCATGGTGCATTCACTTTTCTTAGAATCATGTGCATCTGTTGAGCTTGCTTCACGCCTACTATTTGTTGTCTTAACTGTCTGTGTTAGTCATGAGGTCAAATTCAATGGAAGCAAGAAACCAAGAGGTGAAGATAATTATTTGGAGGAAGTGATTGAGGATTTATTTCCAGTGTCTGAAAGCCAGAAAGAAACAAAAAATCGGAAAATAAAGAAGCAAGGTCCTGTATCAGCATTTGATTCTTACGTTCTGGCTGCTGTTTGTGCTCTTGCCTGTGAGCTTCAGTTGTTCCCTACGGTTTCGCGAGGAAACAATCGTTCAGTCCTCAATAATGTAGAAAAGATAGCCAAGCCTTCCAAAATAGATGAATCTTCCCATGCATTGCAGAAATGCATAGATTCAGCAATACGCCATACCCATAGAATTTTAGCAATTTTAGAGGCGCTATTTTCATTGAAGCCCTCTTCTGTTGGTACCTCATGGAGTTACAGCTCAAATGAAATAGTTGCAGCAGCTATGGTTGCTGCACATATTTCTGAACTATTTAGACGGTCAAAAGCTTGCATGCGTGCTCTGTCTGTTTTGATACGTTGCAAATGGGATGATGAAATTCACTCTAGGGCATCGTCATTGTACAATCTCATAGATATTCACAGCAAAGCTGTTGCATCCATAGTAAACAAGGCAGAACCATTCGGAGCAACCTTAATTCATACCCCTATTTGTAAAGACCCCTGTGGTAGTATTAAAGGACAAAACCAGTTTGAAAATAGTAGCCACCTGGACCCTGGGCAGACATCTACTTCAATCTCTACAGATTCATCCCCCTTGGAACTCGGTAAAAGATGTGATAGAACTTCATATTCAAATGAAGCATCGGGATGTACCTTTGGAAAAGGAGCCACAAGTCTCGCATTCGATGCTTCTGATCTAGCCAACTTCCTAACTATGGACAGGCATATAGGATTCAATTGCAGTGCCCAAATTTTTCTTAGATCCAGGCTCGCAGAGAAGCAAGAGTTATGCTTCTCTGTAGTATCACTACTATGGCAGAAGTTGATTGCATCTCCTGAGACTCAACCTTGTGCAGAAAGCACTTCTGCTCAACAGGGGTGGAGACAGGTACTATTACATATGTTATACTTCCTACAACTACTATCCTCTGCGCTTTTTTTTAATTGCGAACCATTTGTCATTCTCTATTCTTCTCGTGCCAGAACTATGCATGTTGTTATTCTATAAAACAAGTTATTATTATGTTTTTTGAGTTACTAGTGAAAATCAAGACTTCAGATGATTGGAATTCATAATAGTAACTGACTCCAGAAGAGTGAATCTTTATTCCACAAGCGATACATGAAGCATCACCAAATAGCTTACACAGAAAAATCCGAGTTGAAAATCCTTAAAGATAATATAGGTCATGTAACATTCGTAGTTGAAAAAACAAATATTACAAAGGGAATAATCTGAATATATTTATTTAAAAGTATAGGTTAAATGGCAATCAAGAAAACAGGGAATACAATCTCCTAATAATTACAGGCTAACAATCAAAGTCATACGTTAGTGCTAATTGTGGGCAAAATATTATGATCTAAATTATGGACTTTCAAGACTCCCTCAATGTGTTTTGTCCTATCATGTCGCATATGATTATGGGCCATATTGATTTCTAATAGTTGTCACTACATAATTGCATATGACCTTCATACTTTATCTTAAAATCATCTGGGATGATTTTCATCCATAATAGCTCACAAATTCGTTGAGCTTTTGCTCTAAGCAACTACATCTTGCTCCTTGCATCCCCATGCGACCATATTTTGTCCTAAAAACAAGCACTAACATGAAGTTGATCTTCTATCTGCTATTGGACTCACATAGTTGGCTTTTTAATTGGCTTTCATAATCAAACTTCTACCACTTTTGATTAGTGGTCCTCTCCTCTCCCTAGAGTGGTTGAGTTATCGTAGAATTCAATCAACAAGTTGCAAGTGTCTTTCCCTTAGGTCTTGCGTGAACTATCTTACAAAACCAACAAAATGCTAGGTCTGTTCTGATAGGAATCAACGATATCGAATTTCCTAATCTCTTAAACTAGGCCTTGTCAATCTTAGGAGTCATAATTGTTGGTCACTGACATGACTCCTTGCTTAGTATTTGAAGATCTCCAACTCTCAAACAAGAAGATGTAATTCCCAGCTAATAACTGGATTCATAGAGTGTTATAGCCACAAGAAATAAATCGTCATCATCCCAAGCCTTAAACTGAGGATCCTTCTCATGCGGAGCCTTGACCTTGTAATAGAAATATTGGTAGTGTTTCTAAATATTGGTATAAAAAATAGAGTACTATTTTATCATATGCATCTATCAATATTTTAATTTTTTACCATGACCTGTCCATAAACTTGTAAGCTTCAACACTCACATCAAAGTCATAATTCAAAGAAAATAGAGCCTTATTTTGATAATTTTTAGAGGGAGTAAATGAAACGAAAAGCATCCAATGAATGAGATACTTGAAAATGAAAAGCTAATTATAGTTATTGTCTGATGTAGCGCATGCGTAAAAACGTAGCTGAGAGCTGCAAAAATCAGCTAGTAATAAACTCCACGATTGATTGTGATGATTATATACTATGTATAAGACATAAGTATGTAGCACAAAACTCAATTAATCTACAAAAATTTATAAATGTTTGTGTGGATTAAATACTTCTATTATATTTCTATTTTCCATGGGAAAAAGGTCCATTATTAATCATTAGGTGATTTAATGTGATGTAGGTTGTTGATGCATTATGCCAGGTTGTATCTGCATCACCTATGAAAGCAGCTACGGCAGTTGTTCTTCAGGTCTACATTTGTCTTTTTATGAAAAATGGTTACATAAATAATGACTCTGGATATGACTTTTAGCCAGGATTGTTAGTACTGTTGTTTTCTAATGTACAGGAAGCTTAAATATCTGTTGCAGAAGAGCTCATCTAACCAGCTTTCGAAATCAGCTTCCCTTTTTAAGATATTTTTTGTTATAATTACATAGTCGACTTCTTGCTTGTCAGGCCGAAAAGGAATTGCAGCCATGGATTGCTAAAGATGACAATCTTGGTCAGAAGATGTGGAGAATCAATCAGCGGATTGTAAAATTGATAATTGAACTAATGAGGAATCATGATAGTTTAGAATCATTAGTAGTTGTGGCAAGTGCATCAGATTTACTACTACGAGCCACCGACGGTATGCTAGTGGATGGAGAAGCTTGCACTTTAACACAGCTTAAGGTACCATGTTCATACATTACTTATCCATGCAGTTTCAAAATTTCAATGTCTTCCAACAAGAAACCTGTCTTCAATTCATGGCCGCATGTCAATAAAAGTTCTTTCAAAATAAATTCTAAAATTTTCTTTTCTTCATGTCCTTTAATATTTAATTTCATTCCTTCAAATTTTTATATTGAATTCATTTTGATAAATATATAGGCATATCAAATGATTTTTTTGCAGATAAATATTTATCAGTATTTTTTGGTACATACATAGATAGACCCCATACGTATATATTCATCAATTCCTTGGCCCTTCTTCATGTCTTAACATGAGAAATAGTAGATTTTTTAGAAGGTAATATTTATATAGCTCTTTCCCTGGAGGTAAAATAACAATGCTATATGGAAGACTTTGTGTAAAAAAAATTATATATGAAATAAATTTATGCAATATAGTGTGGAATTGTGCTCAAGTATATCACAACTGCTTCCTTTTGTACCTTTTTAATTCAAAACTTTTAGATAGTAACCTAAAATAATTGTCTTCCATAAATCAAGTTTCAGTTATAAAACATTGAGCAATGTTATCTGGATTATCTTTAAGCTTTTCTGATATTCATATTTCAAATTTTGGTAAAACTGGCCAGCTATTGGAAGCAACCGCTAAAGCGGTTCAGCCTGTGATTGAGTTGGGAGAATCTGGTTTCGCGGTGGCAGATGGCCTTTCAAACCTGCTAAAGGTAAAACAAACTTCCCTCATTTGAACTGAGCCCACTCTGAATGAAAGTTGTTAGTTTAACCTCAAATCTGATTCTAATTTACAACTTCATATGGACACAGTACATGTAAACACTTCTAAATAGTAGCATCTTGTATTGTAATGTGTTTTTACGTATACTCTTGATCAAACTTGGTTTTGGTCTCTATCTTTGAAATTGACGAATTAATCATCCAATTTTAAAAACTATGTGAATTAATTTAGAAGTGCAGAGACTAAAACCAAATTTGACAAAAAAATATGGGGACTAAAGCACATTTTTGCCTTATACTTAATTATGCCCATTTTTTAAAACATCAATTATCTTTTGTGATTTTCAAATTTTATTTTCTGTTAATTTGAAATTACTGTTATACAGTATGGTATAGTCCTTTCATGTCCTAAAGTTCTCTAAATTTCTGTATCCTCAACTGTGCTTCCTAGCCTACAAAGCATTTCTTCGGGTAAAAACTGCTCTATTTAAGAAAAGAAAACAAAAGTAACTCGTGTGCATGTTCTGTACATAAAATATAATGGTTACCAACCTCCTTGTGCACGTTCACATGCAGTGTCGCCTACCAGCTACAATCAGATGCCTTTCTCATCCTAGTGCACATGTCCGTGCTCTCAGCACTTCAGTTCTTCGTGATATTTTGCATACTTGTTCAATTAGAAGATACAGTCCTAAGAGACCGCAAAAGAATGACATCCATAATCAATACTTCAATTTGGATGTCATTGACTGGCAAGCTGACATAAACAAATGCTTGACATGGGAAGCTCACAGCCAGCTTTTAAATGGAATGTCTATTGAATATCTTAACACAGCTGCGAGGGATTTAGGCTTTGGAATTTCTATCTAAAATGAAACCATGCTACCCATTTAGTCTATGGCATTTACCGTAAGTAGCAATGCGAAAAGCGCCTTTTCTGAGACACACTTTTGGACACACTCCTTTATTGGTTAAAATTTATTGAAAAACACAAAATTGTAAGTTTCACGTCTTATTTAATGAATCTCGTAATTTTGTAATTTTTAACAAATTCTGACCAATAAGAAAGTGTCTTAGAAAAGGTGTCTTAGACAATGTTGCTAGCACTTCTCTTATAAGATTTGTAGATTTATGTTTAGGAAATTAATGGTTTGCAAATAAGTAAACCTTCTTGTTTTGTTAGTTTCTTTTAGCAAGTCACAAAAAGACCCATTCCTCTTTTCCCCAAACATGATATCAAACATTGATGACCGTGTATATAAACTAGTTTTGTATTATGCTTGTTATGTTTAATTAAACCAGCTTGCTTCATGATGTGTAAAGGAACTAGTTTTCTATTATGTGTGTATGTTTACTTAAACCAGCATACTCTTCATGATTATGCTCTATATATTACTGTTATGGTGTATAAGGAGATCGAAAACAATAAGAATTGTGAGAAGCAAAATATATTATCTCTATTAAAGAGAAGAGAAAATATAGAAGACTAGACAAGACATGAGAATTGTATTTGTAAGAGTGGAATGAGTTGAAATGTACTACAATAAAGCATAAACTAAACCATAATGGCTAATATTGAAACTAAAACAATAACCATATACTTAAGGAGTAAAAATACACAACCAATAAGAACCACTTGCTTTGAAAGTCATACACTCAACAATCTCCACTTTGGGTTGAATTTAACTAGTTTTGCACCATGTCTTCAAACTCTATAGAAACCAACCAAATCTATAACGTTGAAAATTGACATTTGGAAGGGGCTTAGTAAGCATGTATTCTAGATATTCATACGTGTGAACCTTTTTCACTACTTTACCAATAGCAACAACATATAGGATAAAGTTCGGTCTTGTTGTTAACTAACTTGGTTAAATGAATGACACTCTGGCTATAACAAAACACAAAAAGAGTATCTTGTGCTTGACCAAGTTCATTGACCAAACCACGAAGCCAAAGAGCCCTTTACACACCTTCTATGGCCGCAATATATTCTAATTTAGTTATAGATAATGGAGCAATAGACTGAAGTGTCATTTTCCAACTAATAGTAACATTACATAAAGATATAACAGAGAGATCTTCTCCAGTCAAGATCAACTCCACCACCATAGTCGAGGTCAACAAAACCTAGAACATCATTGGTTGCAGCCTTGCTTATGCCAAATACCAAGCCAATACCATAAGTACCTTTTTAAATATCGAAAAATCCATTTAACGACATTCCAACTATCCTTGCCAAGATTATGCATATATAACATTTTGATAATCCTTGCCAAAATTGTGCTTATATATGCAAACCATGCTAACAACATATGTTAAATCAGGTCTAGTGCATCATTCAGGCTACCAATTGCACTGACGTAAGGAATGTTTGACATTTTCTCCTTCTCTTATTCTATTACCTACAAAAGATTTATTACCTACAGAAGATTGTTTTTCAGTTAAATATGTTGATAGTCATAGGAGGGAAATGATCGTGTTGAACTAGCCAATTATACTTGTACCAATCGGAACCGAATGAGCCACGTCACTAGGCATCGGTGACCGGCCAACTGGGGGATTGACTACATTAAAGAACAGATAAAGAATATGTGACTAGTATGGTAACATCTGATAAATCAAGGTAACATCCCTATAAATTTGGGTAACACCTCGATAAATCCAGGACTTGTGATATTATTAAAAGAAAAGAAAGAATAGGGTAAATCCCTTGTGTATATTGAACACATAGGGTTATGTTTATACAGGAAAAGAAACTTATGGGTTGAGCACATTACATAATTATAAATATATAACAATATCTATCTACAATATCTCATAATATCTAATAATATCTAATAATATCTAATTATATCTAACACTCCCTCTCAAGCTGGTGCATATAGATCATATGTACCCAACTTGTTACAAATGTAATCAATCCTAGGCCCTCGTAAGGGTTTAGTAAAAATATCTGCTAATTGATTATTTGAATTAACAAACTCAGTCTTAATATCTCTCGATATAATATTTTCTCAAATGAAATGACAATCAATCTCAATATGTTTGGTCCTTTCATGAAAAATTGGATTTCAACTAATATAAGAGCAACCTGATTATCATATATAAGTATCATTTGAGTAACCTCTCTAAATTGCAATTCTTTAAGTAACTATTAAAGCCAAATAAGCTCACAAGTAGCCGAGACCATAACTTTATATTCTTCTTATGCACTAGATCTCGCCACAACATTTTGTTTCTTACTCTTCCAAGAGATGAAGTTATCACCAATGGAAACACAATAATCGGAAGTTGATCTTCTATCAGATGGAGATCCTGCCCAATTAACATATGAATAACAAATGACTTTAGTATGGTTATTATGACAATATAACAAACCTTTTCTAGGAGATCCTTTAATGTACTTCACTATACAAATGTCTGCATTCCATTGATCTTCACATGGAGAATTAAGAAATTGATTCATCACACTGACTCCAAAGAAAATATCAGGATGAGTAACAGTGAGATAGTTCAATTTTCCAACTAATCTTCTGTACTTCTAAGGATTTGAAAGAGGATCCCCATAATTGGGTAGAAGTTTGACATTGAATCCATGGGAATATCAATAGATTTCGAATTCATCAACCCAATCTCCAAGATATATATGAGTTTGCCAAGATCTTTAGTATGAAAGTGTTCACAAAGGTGTTGTTTTACTTGTGAGATGCCACAGTGATCACTACCTGTAAGACCAATGTCATCAACATATACTACAAGATAGATACACCCAACACTTGAGTGATGATAAAAAGCTGAACTAGATGTGCTTCACTGTGAGCCATACAAAACTATTGAACAACATTGCTAAATTTTCCAAACCAAGGCATATGAGACTGCTTGAGACCATATAAGGATTTGCGAAGATGAAATACCAATTTAGAAGACTCCCCTTGAGAAACAAAACTGGGAGGTTGCTCAATATAAATTTCTTCCTACAAATCCTCATTAAGAAAGACACTTTTGACATCCAGTTGATGAAGAGGCCATTGTTGAAGAGCTGTCATGCCGATAAATAAGAGAACAAAAGCCATCTTTGCCACTAAAGAAAAAGTATCACCATAGTCTAAACCAAAAATTCAGGTATAACCCTTAAGTACAAAACGAAGTTTGAGACGATCAATAGTACCATCAAGACTTATAACTGCCTAATATAAATAATATTTCATATTAAAATATAGGCGCTTATGAGTATTAATTTTTAAATTATATATAAAATAATTCCTAATTTATGAATTTATACCTTTTTATATATTTTATGATCATTACTTGAATAAGAGCATTGTATTCCCAAATTGTTGTCCCATTCCTCTTTTCCCCAAACATGATATCAAACATTGATGACCGTGTATATAAACTAGTTTTGTATTATGCTTGTTATGTTTATTTAAACCAGCTTGCTTGATGATGTGTAAAGGAACTAGTTTTCTATTATGTGTGTATGTTTACTTAAACCAACATACTCTTCATGATTATGCTCTATATATATATATATTACTGTTAGGGTGTATTAGGAGATAGAAAACAATAAGAATTGTGAGAAGCAAAATATATTATCTCTAATAAAGAGAAGAGAAAATATAGAAGACTAGACAAGACATGAGAATTGTATTTGTAAGAGTGGAATGAATTGAAATGTACTACAATAAAGCATAAACTAAACCACAAACTAGTTAATTGCTAATATTGAAACTAAAACAATAACCATACATTTAGGGAGTAAAAATACACAACCAATAAGAACCACTTGCTTTGAAAGTCATACACTCAACAATCTCCACTTTGGGTTGAATTTAACTAGTTTCGCACAATGTCTTCAAACTCTATAGAAACCAACCAAATCTATAATGTTGAAAGTTGACATTTGGAAGGGGCTTAGTAAGCATGTCTTTTAGATTTTCATATGAGTGAACCTTTTTCACTACTTTACCAATAACAACAACATATAGGATAAAGTTCGGTCTTGTTGTTAACTAACTTGGTTAAATGAATGACACTCTGGATGTAACAAAACACAAAAAGAGTATCTTGTGCTTGACCAAGTTCATTGACCAAACCACGAAGCCAAAGAGCCCTTTACACACCTTCTATGGCGGCAACATATTCTAATTTAGTTATAGATAATGGAGTTATAGACTAAAGTGTCATTTTCCAACTAATAGTACCATTACATAGAATAAAGATATAATAGAGAGATGTTCTCCAGTCAAGATCAACACCACCACCATAGTCCAGGTCAACAAAACGTAGAACATCATTGGTTGCAGCCTTGCTTTTGCCAAATACCAAGCCAATACATAAAGTACTCTTTCAGATATGGAAAAATCTATTTCACAACTTTCCAACTATCCTTGCCAAGATTATGCATATATAACATTTTGATAATCCTTGTCAAAATTGTGCTTATATATGCAAACCATGCTAACAACATATGTTAAATCAAGTCTAGTGCATCATTGCAAACATAAGGCTACCAATTGCACTGACATAAGGAATGTTTGACATTTTCTCCTTCTCTTATTCTATTACCTACAGAAAATTGCTTTTTAGTTAAATATGTTGATAGTCATTGGAGGTAAATGATGGTGCTGAACCAGCCAATTATACTTATACCGATCGAAATCGAATGAGCCACGTCACTCGGCATCGGTGACCGACCAACTAGAGGATTGACTACATTAAAGAACAAATAAAGAATATGTGACAAGTATGGTAACATCCTATAAATCAAGGTAATATCCTTATAAATTTGGGTAACACCTTGATAAATCCAAGACTTGTGAGATTATTAAAAGAAAAGAAAGAATAGGGTAGATCCCTTGTGTATATTGAACACATAGGGTTATGTTTATATAGGAAAATAAACATATGGGTTGAGCACATTACATAATTATAAATATCTAACAATATCTGATCCTGCCTGTTGACCGGAACGCTGGAAACTGCCTCTCACCTCCGTTCCTCTTCGGGATCTATCTCAAGAACCTGCAAAGAAACAGCACGGCGCCGCTGCGGCCGATCGCACTCCAACGCTCAAGTCAGTGACGGTATCACCAAAAACTAAGAGAAC
>Ga0123342_1006186_pt1 | contig 16775 bp, 18 predicted proteins | sample Turbeawhitnodule_FD_89960 | JGI IMG/M metagenome (GOLD analysis project Ga0123342, IMG submission 89960) | Root nodule microbial communities of legume samples collected from Mexico - Turtle bean Mexico white nodule | ecosystem: Host-associated > Plants > Roots > Nodule | place: Mexico: Nepantla... | reverse complement strand
CACATTAAGAATCTCCAAGAATAAAGAGATGAACAAACACCCCAGAAGCAATAGATAGATAATGTTTGCTGCATAAGCTAGACATCCTATTCCAGCTAGCACCGTGCTCGTATTGGAATGCTACAAAACCATCAAAATACACCAAAATATTGGTTATCTCAACCACCTCATTGACATTCCTTCTACCCAGCTTGCAGTGGCACGATTGTTGCACTTGTCACAGAATTAATCACTTCAATGCAGCAACTTCCATTCACTCCTTTTTGGACTTTGGCACTTTCTTCATGAGTTACCTCCAACCCATGTTTCTCTTTGTGATATCCCTACATCCTTTGTTCATGTACATGTAAACTCCCATGCAACTCATTAATATAGTTAAGGCACTTAGGTGATTGGATTCCTCTATAACACAAACAACATAATTAAATTTGGTTACCAATGATTGTAGTATCTTCGTAACCACTGTATTGCTCCATTGTTTCATCATTAGATTTCATCTTACTAACCATGGTTAAGGTTCGTCCTAAGAAATTGTCTACTTTTTCACCTTTCTGTCATAATAAGCCATTTGAACTCCTTTCTTTGAAGTTGTGCCAATTTTACTCTTTTCCATCCTTGATACTTTTGTTCCATGGAATTCCAAAATAGCCTCTGATGTCCCCTTGTCAAGAATTGTTTCCAAAATTTCTCTATAAATTGCTTGGAACAAGAAATTCTTGACTTTCATATCCTTAACTTTAACTTCCACAAGTCTCTTTTGAATCTTATTGGATCCAGACCCAACTAATCGTACAGGAATATCTTCTTCATCCACAACTACATAGCTCCTTGCTCCGAAGAAAGTTCTCCATTGCCATTGACCAAAAATCATAATAGCCATCAAACATAAAAATGATTGACTACACAAATTTCTCAGAGGTCAACATTTTTCACTTCTCAAAATATCACTCGTTCTACTTATTGTTTTCTCACTAAGTTAATAATGGAAACCTTCATTCTTTGTAGAGTATCACACACACTCTCTCATTGGGTTATGAAAAATATTTCTTTGACACTATATATACACAGTAAAAACATACACATGACACCACATTATAATAATATTTTAAATTAAAAAATAAACTAAATATGATTAAAATATTATTTTATTAGTTTGTGAATTATATGTTTGTTAATATTTGTGGTGTTAACATATCACTATCACTACTCTTGGATTATTAGGTGGTACGAGACTGATAGCACTTGTAAGATTCGTGTATCAAATAATTTTAGAAAATCTACTATTTGATAGTAGTGAAAATTTTCACATTTATATAATTACACCTACTAAAAGGAACACCTAAAAAGTTTTCACAATAGATTCTCTAACCAAGATATTCTCCTAAACACTAAACATTATTGAAGGCCTACTAGTTTTACAAGAATGTTCAAGTGAAAACGGGGCAACCTTGAATGTGGACTCCTTTGGCCGTGGGGCAATGAGCCAATGGACAAGCATCAAGCTCATTTCCCCACCAACTCATACTAATGTCCTCCAATCCCAAGCAAAGATACAGAAGCACTGCCATGAAGGCAAGCCCTGCATCAAGTGCCCCGGAGAGTACATAGTTGTGACGCTTCCACCACTCTGGCTTGTACCTGAACACAACAAAACCAGAAAGAAACCCCACAATGATCCAACTGGTGTAGTTCACTGCAGTCGCGGGAGGCATCATTCCAGTGGCACCGATCAGCACTGGCATATTTATCAGTCTTATCCACTCTTGCTGTGGGAAGCTCCTTGCTACCAACCACACCAGTAGAGGAGCAATGGCTCCTCCCAGGAAGAACCAGTTCACCTTCTCGTAGGTCCCCAGGTCCCCGAAAATTCTTCTTGGCCCTATCAAACCCCAAATAACCGATGCATCGTAGAACACCGTGTCGCTTGGACACGTCCAGACAGAGGATGAGTCTTTGCATATGTCTGGGATTGTCTCCATTAACCACCACGCAGTCAACAAATACACCAAACTTGCGATCAGCGTTCCCACAACCTATTCAATCAACAAAATTCAAATAGCTACTTTAACTTGTACAATGCACATACTTTTGTCACACTACTTTTTTTAATATGTAAGAGACTATGTAAATATATATTGTGTGAGAGACCTGTGCCATGAACATGGTTCTGGGAGGGATCTTCATGTAGTGACCGAGCTTGAAGTCTTGCAAGAAAGTGATGGCCTGCGTCATGCTGATGTAACCATAGACCTTGAAGCACATGTTTGCCACTGGATATCCCGGGTACACATACCCTATGATGTATTCCGTTATTACGTTCAAGCCCGGGCTCTGTACAAATATTACTAGGATTAAAATGGCACCCAGAAACACAATTAATATTTGAAAGAATTAACAATCATGTATTTACCTGATTTGTGATTGCAGTAATAATCCCAATGGGGAGAGTGAAGAATATGGCAATGGCACATGCGAGCAGAACACCCCACCAGGGCAACTGCAGCTGCGCCTTGTAATACTCGCAAGTGAAGACAGTTGCTGCAATGGTCGCTAGCAGTATGCACACGAACCACCACTCTGGAACTTGTTTGTACCTCCGCATAAGCTTCGTGTGAATATCAACACTAGTCTTTTCCTTAAAACTCCATTTACTCTGCTCCCATATTTCTCTGCATGCAACAATGTCATCAATTGCATACGTAAAAATGGTTGATGAGATTCCTACACATACCTTCCGTGAAAGAGAGCTACATGCATAACGGTAGCAGTGAGTGCAGCAAATCCAACGCCGTAGGTGATGGCAAAGAAGGTGCTGAGGTAGAGTCTACCTTGTCGCTGATACGCTGCAAGGTCAAGGTGGAAATTGGAGTCTATTATGGCTGTGATGTTATAAATCTGACCTTGATCGGTGAAGAGTTTGTTGGAGAAGATGGGGAAGGTTTTGGCACGGTACACGTTGAACCAATAGCAGAGTGGAGTCAGAACGTAGATCACAAGCACAAAGCCCACGGCAATGTTGGCGGTGGCAAACCATGGGCTGGCGAGGGGGCTTCCGAGGTAAGAGGAAATGGTGGACCAGTCTAGCCCAACTGCTCCGATGCCAAGCCCGTAGAGGCCCGAGCCGAGCTGTTGGGCCAGAATGTTGTTGGGAAAGAGCCAGCATACCCAAGAGAGAGAGACCAGCATTTGGAAGATGTATCCAGGGAAGACGTAGTAGGCGAAGCTGCACACAAACGCCATTACGAAGAACTGCGATCGCGTTAACCCTCCCTTCGCTCTTTCATCCTTCTCGTGCAGTGCCCTGAATCAGTGTAATTCAACACAACATTTTCAATCATTTTAACTCTAAACAATGCAAAAACAAACATATTAACTTAAATTATGAACTTTCTTGTCTTGCATCTTCATCCTTCAAAACTCATTTTAAACCCCCCAACTAATCCTTAAGTTACTCAAGAACTTTCTTTACACAACTTATAACATTTTTTTTTTCACAATATTTTTTCATTTAGCCCTTATATTTTCAGTAAAAATATGTTATTATGAAGATTTTTAGAAGAGTACAGATTTAGATAACATTTTTTTATTATTATATATATGTAATTAATTATAGTGAATGAGAACAAACAAAATATTTTGTCGTAGTACTAGAGTTTGGGAAGATTTAAGGACAAAGATAAACTTTTAAAGTAGTTTAACCTCTAGGAAAGATTATGGGAAAAAATGGACATGATGTAAAATAGTGGATATAATATACCATCTTGGATAAAGTTTTACTTCGGAAAATATCGTTACCCTAATTCAATTATATGCTATGACTAAAGTTTAACTGAGGTCGAATTTATTTTGTTTTATTTTTAAAATAATGGGATTATTTTGTATACTTAGTTGTGTATATGGGACTCCACAATAAAATGGCAGAAAAAAAGGAATTAAGAGAAAACAATATATTTTAAATTTTTAATATTATTAGAACTTAAACATATTAATAGATTTATAACTAACGTTTTCACTCTAAAACTCTAAAGTTGTCTTTTGCAGAGCAATATAAGAGTTTATGAAACTGGTTGCAAGCAAAGATCATAAAAGAAAAACCATGTGTAATTTATGAGTATATTTCTATTCACATTAGAAAGATCATAAAAGAAAAATTATGTGTAATTTATGAGTATATTATTTCTATTCACACTTAGAATATTTAACCTTATTTTCTTAGATTATAATTGATAATAAATTAATTTTTTTTATCAGAATTACTTAATCAAAATTAATTGCACCTTAATTAAAATTATTGACTAAATCTAAATTTAAAGCTTAAATTTTAGGCATATTCTTTTCCTTTCTTATTTCTTATTATCTCTAGAGATTTTGTACTTTATGATGACAGTATTTTCAAGTCTAAAAAATTATACTAACAAAGGACTAGATGATCTTCCTAAATCGTCTACATTAGAGTATATTACTCTAAAGTGGTAAGATGCAAGTTCTATTATTCTATTACTTTTTTGAAGAAACAAGGATCAAATTCGAGCAAATTTTTTCCAAAAACATTTTACAAAGATAATCCTCTATAATTCTTATTTAATTTAGAGAAAATCCCATGCAAGTATTCAGCATTACATCTCGAAAAAAACTCGATTGTGTTGAGCTTAATTAAACAAAAATCCAATTCATGTATCTAAACACAAGACTGAAAACAAAATATCTAAAAATAAGCAAAACCTCAAATCTACAACAAAAAGAAGATACCTAAGAGGCAATTTATGACAAAGAAGGAAACAAATTATATTAGGGAAGATTGAAATATCTGAGACAAAATCTGAATTCAAATTCATAAAAAAAACCTATATATAGAGACTTTAAAGGAAGAATAAGAGAGGCTTGCACAACACACTCTAGACCTAGTTTTTTTGTAATTTTTATTTTATTTTTGTCTTCTTCAGGGAAGGCTAAACCTTTTTGGGTGACTCTCTTGTAGTTTTTCAATGAATTATGAGATTTTTGTGCAATGAAATTCTTCAAATTTTTGTAGCAGATTGTGCTAGACAATCTGGTCTTTTTGAATTTTGTTTTTTGTCAAAGGAGTTATTTTTTAACACTTGTTGAAAATTTAGTTCTTTTTAATTGGAGTTCTTGGTTAGTTTTCTTAATTCTAATCAATCTCTTGTTTGCTTAATTAAAGAGATAGAAGATAAATATTTCATAGCAAACATTTGGGGACGAGTAAGATACTGAATATGCCAGTAGACATTTATTTTGCTTATAAGATTCTTTTAAATTTGTCCGATGCTTGTTTGATTAAGTTCAACTTTGTGTGAGAATTGGAAGAATAATAATCTTAGGATAACCACTGATGAATTCAATGGTGAATGAACTTAAGAGTCAACCTGTAATCTTTATCGTTTTCTGAATCTTTTATTTTTTTTGCACAAACAATCACAACCCCTCCTTATTCTACTGTTATTTCTCATTTTTATTGTTTGCGGATAAGTTTTGAACATTGTTTAACTCTATTCGTACTTTGATTCTGTTGGGAGACGACTTGGGGTCAACTGACTTATGTATACTATCATATTTTTTGTGTTAGACGATCTAACACTACATTACACACTCTACACTAAAATTGTTTTAATTTAGTTTATGATTAGTAATCTATTCATTACGTTGTTGTATATGGCTCCGCTTCTATTTATAGATATTTTAGAAAAGATCATTATGACCTTCGTGCTTTTAGAAGTTCTTGCGTTAAGCCTTTTCCGAATGTGTTTAACTTTTCATTAACATGTTACACTCGCTGTGCATGGTAAGGACAATATTTATCTCTATAGCTTCTTTTGCACTTTTAACAAAACTAGCGTAAAACAAAAGGAATAGGTATGTATATGCATCATAATCATCTTTAAAAAGTGTGAGTCGACTTCTTTCAAAACGATCTTACATTTTGACAAATGTATTTTATGATATCCACATTTTTGTTTCATCTACTAATTTCAAAAGCATTTTAACTTTATAATTTATGGCCAACATTTCTTTAGACTTGTTCGTTCTTATGAAACTTACATCTAATACTTTGATAAGACTTCATTTAATTTTTGTAACTTTAATTTTTGTAACTTGCGACACCAGAGTGTTATAACTTATATTTATCTTCTTTGTATTTAACATTTATTATAATCTTGTCTATCTTGTTGGCTTAAAAAGTTTTTAAAGAAGTTGAATGTACAACATTATTTAAAATTCATTATTTCAATAAAGAAGAAAACATATAAAAATTAATCGTCATCTTTATTCAAGATAACTAAAAAGATCATTTATCTTTTGTACATTTATACTAATGTTTAGTAGACAAACATTTTTATAAAAAAGAAATGAAAAATAAACACTATGAAAAATGATATTTGAATTTTTACTCTTTACACTTACAACTAACTTGAGTGTTACGTTTATTCATGCTTATTATGATTTTATTCCAACATTCTCTTAAAAATATAATCTGCATATGTATATATAACATTAATTAAGAATTTGATAATTTTTTATGTTAAGTAAAAATATTTGAAAAGTGAAGTATATATATTGATTATAATAATTAAGAAAAAGGATAAAAGTTATAGATTATAAAAGAATTTGGAAGTATGCGTTGGGAGGAATAAATTTGTAATAGTTAGTTTGATTACCTGAAGAGGGAAACTTGAACTAAATTTGCTGGCCACCACATTGCCGCCGGCTCCACCAAGTATCTTCTAAATATGCCAGCCCATCCGAAACCCAGTACCTACCATTCAACGCAATTTATATTATTACTACATAATAATCAGATTAATTAATTAATTAATTAACGAACCTGTGTGGTGATGACTACAAGGAGGGAAACAAAAAACGAGATGTGTTGGCGGTAAAAGATTTTGACAGCGGTCACTATGTGAATGGCGTACACATTGCCGGCGCCGGAGTTTGCAAATATCGTTATCAGAACATGCTCCTTCACGTTGAACGGCCCTGGGTTCAGGCTGAACTCCCACCGCGTCCCTCTCAGGAACACGCGTTTCGTCATCGTTGCCGCCATCAGCTGCCCCAGCGGCACCACCGCGATCTGCGCCGAGATGGCGGTGATGGCCAGTGGCTCCCTGCGGTACCAGAAGAACTGGTTTAGGAAGGAAAGCACAACGCAGGAGAGGCTTCCCAGCACCCACATTCGAAACGTCAGAACCGGAAGAGAAGGATCGTCGGTGGTTGACACCGTCATAGCCACTTGCTTTATCGGCGAGTTCTCTTCTTCGTCTTCGTCGTCTTCTTCTTCTTTTTCGCCCTCGCCATTCCTATGCTTGTTCCTATTCCTAATCCTGTTCCTATTGCTACCACCTTCATCTTCCACTTTGTGAGATACAACACGTTGAACACACCATGTTAATTAATGAAATTATGCTTCATCGTCATCGGAAGAAGAAGAGAGAGAAAGGCTTACGGAGAGGAGATGTGATCTCGTGGGAGGATTGTTCCATGTTGATACACTCTGAAATGTGTGTTATGTTATCTTCAAATTCTTCAAATGAAGGAGAAAAGGGAAGGGAAGATTGCAGAGAAGAATGGTAGGTGAAGGTGATGCGCTACAGTGCTCCCCAAAATAGTTTTTCCATTTTTCAAATTTCCAAAATAATCATTTCCACGGACACCATTCTTTACCCATTTGGAGTATACGTGGCTATGTTACACGCGCAAGGCCTAAATCCACACCTCCCACAATACTTATTTCTAAAATACAAACTCAATAAAACATTTTAGTTATTCTGCTCTAAAACTTCAAAATCAGACTTTTAATCAACATGGCTGATTAACATAATTAACAAAATCCTCAAGTTGGTGGCCTAGAATTAACCAAGAAGGTTAACTAAACACATCTTCAAAACCCACCTCAAGCCACTCTTCAATCTACCTAATTACCAAATTAACATAATCGGGATGTATATATATAGTATATCTTTCTTTTTTCAGGAGTTGAAACTAGGACAACATTGTTATTAGTATTGAAGGGTGGCTAACCTTATTTTTTAAATTTGTGCCTATTTATATAATTATCACAGACCCTTTTGTTATTAGGTCAGATTAAGGTTTTGGACCATGGTTAAGAATGTATTACCTAATGCATGATCACTGATTAGTCTTGTTAATCTTTTATTTAGGCATAATGAATTCGTTTGCATCAGTCGGCCTTGACCGAGTGCTGACCGCTAACTATCGTACGGACCCAATCGGTACACTTGCCCCCGGGCTCGATGAATTTGAATTCGAAGAACCTTTGTGACGATTGCGCTTTCTGAGGCGGGATGTGAGGTTGGTGGCATTGAGCGTGTGAAGTGATGTGCGTAATCATTGCTTAGTGTTTTTGGCCCCATTCGACGTGGACCGTTGGATCAAGGAAGATCCAGCGATTGAGATGAGAGGGACCTTTACTATTCCTCTCTCCTCAAAGGCTATAAATAGTGGTCCCACATTGCTTTGTTTCACTGCTTGTTTGCTCCGACTCCCAAAACCTAATCATCCTAGCGAGGTGTTTTCCATTCATTCCGAGAGTTAGTCATGTCTTCTCCTTGTTTTTGGTCTTCTACTTCGTCTCCTTCTTCATCCTCCTCTTCCCCTTGATTGTCCACGACCGAGCCATTGTCAGTCAAGGCAATTCAATCATTGCCCCTAGTGGAAACTTTAGTAAGGGTTAACGATCTGGAAGTTGTTATCATCCAGTCGGACCTTGCCGAAGAGTCATCCCATAGTTCAGGATTGACTGGGTTGATCCCAAAGTGACCGGGTTCACCGTGTTTAGGGATTCGTCTTCTATCTCTGCTTTTGTAGATAAATATAATCTTTTGAAGTCAGATGTTGATGAAAACATTTTAGCTATTGACTATTCTCACCTGACCGATACCATCTTTATTGGTCGGTCTCCTTCAGAAGCTCCTTTCTTCTTTCTTTATTCTTTCTTATTCTCAGACCTACACGTAGCCCTTCCTTTTGGCGACTTCATCATGGGTGTCCTCCGAGAACTCAACATTGCTCCTTCCCAACTTCACCCTAATACCTGAGCCTCCACCAAACCTTTCGGCTCATATGTGATATGTTCCGCCTTTCTCCGACTCCTTCTACCTTTCTTCATTACTAAACCTCCCACCCAACCAACCCCATTAGTTGGTTGTTACTTATCAGTCGGCAGGGTAACATTTCTTTTTGCCCCCTATACCACCTCGTATAAGAATTTTAAGGGGAAATTCTTTAAGTTTTTCGTTGAGCCCGAGGGTAAGGAGTTCTTTTCTTATGAAACCGATAGGTCCAAATTTCCTTTGTATTGGACCAAGACCCCTACCCGTTTCAAGAAATGGCATCATTCGGCCTCGAACGCTGAGGAGTTGGAGGTCTATACCGTATTTGATAACCTCCCACGAAGGCTCCCTACCCGAAAGCTTTTATCTGTGCATAAATTGTCCCAGCGGTGGACCGATTTTCATGGTATGTTTGCATTGTTCTTCACCTCGATCAGTTGAAATTGTTAACTTAAATCTTTTTCCTTGACGCGGGTATCGTGACTCAAGAGGCTACCCTGACGACTGACTTGTTGACCATATTCCATGTGAAGGCCCTTAGTAAGGGCAAGGGTAGTCTAGAGACGGTTGCAAATGGCAACTCCTCTACTATCGGGGCGTCTGGTCCTGCGACTGCTCCCACTGAGGGGAGTAATAAAAGGAAAAGGAAGACGGTTGATTCCACTACTCGGTCGCCTCATGGAACTCCAAGGCATTCTCCACATTCCTTTTCTATCTGGCTAGGCTCGATGTCTGCAGTCGGTGCTCCTTCCGTTCCTCTAGTGCCACTTGGGAATTCCAAAATTTCAAGGGGTGTTCAGGTCGGTCTGACACTGACCGAAGAGAATATGTTGGTCACCATCCCCCGCCAGGACCTGTTTTCGGTAGCTTTCTAGATGCAGGCTTAGGCTTTGGTGTTGACTAGGCTCGTTGTTGAAGAGGGCAACCAATGGTTGGCTGAAGAAATCCCTCGACTCGAGTATGAGTTGGTCGAGGCTTTGAGCTCTTTGAAGTCATCGTTGGATGTAGTGCCAGCTTTCGAGTCTCGGATGGCCAAGGCGGATGTTGAGCTTAAGCTGAGCAATAAAAGGTGTTCTGAGTTGGAGGAGAAGGGAAGGAGGAATGCAGCCAAATTGGAGGAGGTAACGAAGGCCATGAAGGAGCTGAAGGTCAGATGCTCATTCTTGGAGACCGAGAGGGTCTTGGTTGCGGCTGAACTTGACCAACTTCAAGATAACACCTTGCTATTGTGCAGGGAAAGCTTCAACCAAATCGTCTGAAAGGCGCACCTACTTACATGGGACCACCCGCGGAAGGTAGCTTCGACATCAATAAAGATGTCGTCGAGGGTCGTCTGGCGGCCTTTGATGAATTTGCAGCCTTGCGACATTCGGCACTGAGGGTCGTCGTGTAAGACGTTGAAGACGAAGACAAGTAGGTCTTGGTTTTTAATGTATTTTTTTCCCTCGAGGTCGGCGCGTTGCCTCCTCCTCTATTTTGATTAATGAATAGGTCGTTTTCCTTCATTCTTGCTTTAAAAATGAACAAGTCATAATGATTGAGATGTGACGAGAATATGATACCTTTGTTCAATCAGTATTATAATTGTGATTCTTTTCTTCATTGCTTTAAGTATTTGAGTCTCATGAGGGATTACCGGTTGAGGTAAGCATCCTTGGTCGAGTGAGTCTTTAGGTCTCGGGAAGGATTACCGATTAAGGTATGCATCCTTGGCCGAGTCGAGTCTTCAGGTCTCGGGAGGGATTACCGGTTAAGGTAAACATCCTTGGCCGAGCCGAGTGCTGCAACTAGGTGTAAAATTTAACTTGCATTTCAAATGAACCAATATAAGGGAAATGCCTCATTAAAATCTTCCCAACCGAAAATGCTCCTCAAGGATAAAACGAACGGGCGAGGAAAGAGTGCATAAGTTTTATTAATTTAGTTGTAATAAAATTTGAGGTGCATGGCATTCCACCTACTCCAACCAAGAGGAACTTGGTTTACCCTTTTCCTGGGTTGAAAGGATTGATAATATCCATTCCCCAGACAGTGAATGACCACAGAGATACGATGTTGTGGAGTGTTTTGGGTTTGAGGTGGGACAATTAGTCGTGCTCTTGACACTTAGTACATTTCTTCACATATTTTGCACAGTCATTATTCTATAAGAGTCTTAGTCGATCATGGTGTACCTAGCGTATTACTGCCTCAAGGTTTTCTCCTCTTCTAGCTTGTAAAAGTCGAGCTCTAGGTACTTTTTGATAGTATTCATCCATGTGTCATCCTCGATCATGACCAAGCATTCTGCTCCTCCTATGCTGGGGTTTCGTAGGTGAATCTGTATGACAGACTGGTGATGGCTTTTCTTCTTAGTCCTGGCCAACCGAGACAGTGTGTCCGCCCTTGCGTTATCTTCCTGTCGGATGTGCTCCAACGTTACCTTTTTAAACCTAGCAATGAGGTTGGATACCTATGGTAATACCTTTGAAACAAAGGCTCCTTTACTTTGAACTCTCCCTTGATCTGGCCGACCACCAATTGGGAGTCGCTTTTGCATATTACCTCGGGAGCTCTCCTGTCATATGCTAATTTTAGACTGGCAAGGATGGCCTCATACTCAGTCTGGTTGTTGGTGGCTTTAAACTCGAATTTTAGCGCCTGCTCAAGGATGAGGTCCCTCCACCCCTCCCAAGGACGACGCCAACTCCACATGCCATTTTGTTGGAAGAACCGTCGGTGTATACGACCTACTCGGTCGAAAAAATGTTTTGACCAGGGCTAATGAAACCTTTTCTATCATTTGGTACCTTGTCTCGGCTACGTGTAGCATTTGATTGATGAAGTAAACTGAACGCTCTTCTTTGTCAACCTTTTGCACCAAAACCGCGCTTACTACTTCTTTTGAGACCGACAAGTAAATGATGATGGTTTGGTTGGGCCTCGGCTTTTGGATCACCGTCGGTGAAGATAGAAATCTAACTGTTGGAATATGTCTTCACATTTTTCATCCCAATTGAACTTGGTCGCCTTTCGAAGGAGTTGCACTATGGGTCTAGTCCACTCGGCCAACTAAGGAACGAACCTCGATATGGTTGTAAGACAGCCGATGAGTTGTTGTAGTTGTACCTCCTTTACATTCTGAGGGCTTCTCATCTCGATTATGGCTCTACAGTTGTCCGGGTTAGCCTCAATCTCCAGGTGGGTTAACATTAAACCTAGAAACTTTCCCCTTTCTACGTTGAACGCACACTTCTCTAGGTTGAGCCTCATGTTTTTTCTCCTTAAAGCTCTGAAGACTTCTTATAATTCTTTGACGTGTTGGTCGCACGAGTCCAACTTTACGACTATGTTGTCCACGTAGACCTCAACATTCCACCCGATCATCCCCTTGAATAGCTTGTCCATCAAACTTTGGTAGGTAGCCCCAACATTCTTCAGGCTGAAAGGCATGACTTCATAGAAGTAGTTGGCTCCATCCATCATGAAGGCAGTTTTATCCTTGTCCCTCAAGTGCATGCTAGTTTAATTATAGCCAGAATATGCATCTAAGAAAGGTCCACCAACGTCTTCATGATGGAAACATTATCGATGTCAACCGTCATGACCATGTAGCCGTCTTGTGAGGGGTTGATGCCTTCGAAATCCTCATAGGTGAAGGTGATAGGGGGCAGTCTCGATTGAAAGGAGATGGCGTTCACTTGCTGCAATGCTCTAGATGTTTCTTCCTTGCCGAGTTGGAGTTGCCTCCTCCTGCATAGCCCCTAGTTATCGTATTGATGACCTCTCGACCACCTCTTTCTCCACCTCCATCTCTCCTTGGAAGTTCCTCCCTTCTCGTTCGACACTCGGGTCAGTGGTCATTTTCGTTGGACCGACGAGGGTTGTAATCCCTTCGTTCGGCCATTTCGTCTCTTATCGAGGGAGAGTGTTTTGAATTCCTGTTTCCCCATTGCACTTATTGGCGGAGATACCCGACTTGGATAAGTTCTTCGATCTTATCTTTCATTGCCTGACACTCCTCGGTTATGTGCCTGATATTCCTATGGTACCTGCACTTGCATGTAGGATCGGCATTGTCGGGACTCATGGTCTTTCTGGGCATAGGGATGAGATTGCCACTTAAGGTCTTGTCTATGATTTTTCCCCTATCATCATTCAAAGGGGTATACCTCATAAACCGGGAACCCTAATTTTCTCTGTACTTATCTGCCCGATCGACGTTAGATCAGCCTGGGCGTTCCTTCTCATTTTCCTTCCCCTTCTCCCCGCTTGCCTCAGTCTTTGCTTGACTTTTGTACTCTCTCAGCTCCTCAAGTTGCATGTACTTAGATGCTTTCTGCCTGAGCTCATCTAGGTTCGCTATCGACTTCTTGCATAAACGGTTGACAAACAACCCTGGTCGAAGGGTCATGACCATATGATGCATGGTCACGTCTAGACTTAGGTTCCGGATGTTCAAGGTCACCTTGTTGAACCTCTCCATGAGCAGCCTAAGAGATTGTCCTTTCTCTTGTCTGATGTTGATCAGGGCGATGGATGTGAGGTTGTGTTCCGAACTTGGACACCAGGGTCTCGAAGCAGTCAATGGAGTACGGGGGAGTCTCGTAAACCAACTCAATTTTCCTCCCTTCTGCGAGGTTGGGAACACTCGACACAGGAACTGTCCCAGGTATACAAACTCATGTGAGTAGTGTATACGTCCATGTGCTCATCAGGATTGGTCGTTCCATTGTAACGATATATGTTTAGCCTCTTACACATGAGCGGTAGCTGCGCCCCATCACGTAACCAGTGAATGGGTGTCTTCGGGATATATCCAAAGTGTCGGACTTGGAAAACGACTTGTTCAGGTATGACTCGTCCTCGGCTTCTTGGTATGAGTTGGCAGTTTTAGTGTTAGTTGGGGTCGTTTGGGACTTTCCCGCAAGGTTGTTCGGTCCACCAGATGGACCCTCCTCGGTCAGCTTCTTCATTTCTTCATTTTCCTTTAGGAGAGCTAGAATCTCCTCTTCATTCTTCTTCCTCATCTCATTCATCTCCCTCTGTAGAGACATCAACAGCACCATCTGCTCAGCTCCCGACATTATCTCATTCACCATGCTTCTAGTTGATACCATCTGATTTCTTCCTCCTTCAAATTCTCTCGGTCCCATGATGGGCGCCAATTGTTCTTAAACGGGGTTGTAACCAAGAGAATGATTGTCCTCCTTCTCGGTCGGTCGGTCTGTCTCTCTTCCCTTCTTCTCTAAATGGTCTTCATGCTCTCATTTCACTCCTTTGCTTCTCGTCCTCGTGAGTTGCAAGCTCGGATGGTACCTGCAAAAGGCACTCCGACGCCCAAGTGATGGCGTACCTTATTCTTGAAATTTGTGTCTTTTTATATGATTATCATGGGCCCTTTTTTTTGGGCTGGATTAAGGTTTTGGACCATGGTTAAGTGTGTATTACCTAATGTTTGATCACTAATTAGTCTTGTTAATCTTCTGTTTAGGCATAATGAATTCGGTTGTGTCGGTCGGCCTTGACCGGGTGTTGACCTCTAACTGTCATTCGAACCCGACAGTTACACTTTCTAATATAAACATTAACTTTCAAATATAAAAATTGATTTTTTAATTTAGGTTAAACCGGATCCACAAAGACTCATTTGACCCTTTAAATTTGTGAATCAAAATCAAATAAAATACACTTCTATACCTATATATAAAGGAGATTCTCTTCTTAACTATTTTTTGTGCACACATTTTTTTTCCCTTTTATTCATATATCAACATTTCATTTTATTATTTTATTTTGGTTATTTCATCATTTTATAATTACTTAAACTGAAAACTAAAAAAAAAAATGAGTTGATATTAAATTTGAAAAAAAACTATTTGATAGAGGTGCACTACATTTATTTAAAAGAAAAATGAGTCAAATTGAACTTTGATTGGAATGTGGTTTGATGACTCTCTCGGACAAAGGTACTGAGCAAAAGAAAACTGTGAGAAAAAGAGAGACCGAAACAAAAAAGGAACAAAAGATGGTAAACCCACAAAAACTCAGTTTTTTTTTCTTTCTAGCTAATCTGGATATATTTCTTATTAAATCAATGTCATTTCTGTTTATTGTGTTCTAATGAATCAATGCGAGTTGTTTCTAAATTCTGATTCTTTAATCGTTAGTGTTCCTCATCTTTTTTTCTTTTTCTTTGCTTATCATTTTCGTACAGCAAGTGGAGGCGGAAGAGGAGGAAGAAAGAGAAGCAAAATATCCCAAACTTCAGCATTGCTTGAATACAAAAACTCACTAGTATTCAGATTTTTGCACAGGCACAAAGCTCCAATCTACCCCACAATTGTCAAACACGCATCCATGTATGTTGCCACTGTGTCATTGTTTACGTGGACGTCGATGACGGAAGAGAATGACTGCATTCCATCCCAATACAAAATTGTTGCGGAAGAGAGGAAAGAGATTAGAAAATAGATGTTTTCTTAAAATTTGTTACGGGAGTTTCTCAAATCTTATTCTTTTTATTTTCACTATTATATTATTTTTTTTAGTTTTATACTATTGGTTACAAATCAAAATTAGTGATTTGCAAGTAATGACGTAATTGTCTTAATATAATTATGAAATAAATTTGAATTTGTTTAATACAATTTTTTTATTGATGACTTAAATATTAAAATTATATGTTGGATAAGAGAAAATGTTTCTATGTTATTTTTTCTTAGTAATAAGAAAAATCTTCAATAAACATTTTTTTACCAATAAATTCATTTTATCTCAACAAACTTTGTTTTTAAATTTTTATGTGAAAATACGAAACATATTTTGAAAAGTATTAATTTTCTACTTCATAATAATTCTAAAATAAATTATATTAATGTTTGAAAGATAAATTATTTGTTTTAATAACTTTGTTTGACCAAATGAATTCATACTAGTATATATATTATTTGTACAAGCAATTTATCACGGATTTTTAATAACTATATATTATTAATATTTATAGAACTATATTTATAAATATTAAAAGTCTGGAAAGGCTATTTTAAATATTATAAATAATTCATATTGTACTAGAAAAGTTGTCTTTAACTTTATATATATTTATAATTAATTATTTTTATTCAATGAAAGAGATACTATGCTGATATTTTGACACAGATATTACAAAATATACTTCATTGTTGTTTTATAATAGTATTTTGATCCAAATTTTAAAAAACCTTCTAACATTTTTTAATATAATTGTATTATTTTATCGTTACATTTTTATAAATTTAAAATAATTTTCTAAACAAAATTATAAATTATATAAATAAAAATATATTTATTAAAATAAACAATAAATTTATGTTTAATATTCTAATTTATTATAAACTTATGTGTAACCGATTGACAATTAAATATGTTGATACATATTATATTTGATAATGATACTATTGTCAATAGTTAATACATAATATAAGTATATATATTGTAATGATATTATAGAAATAATTTAATATTTTTATTATTATCGTGTATTTATATTTATTAAAATGAACTATAAATTTATAATATAATATTTTAATTAATTAAAAATGTATATATATTTTGTATTTTTAAAATATCATTTATACCGATCTTTATTTGGTTACCCATTAAGAAATATAATATATATATATAGTTATATATATATTTATATATATATATATCTTATTTTTT
>Ga0123342_1006185_pt1 | contig 16777 bp, 12 predicted proteins | sample Turbeawhitnodule_FD_89960 | JGI IMG/M metagenome (GOLD analysis project Ga0123342, IMG submission 89960) | Root nodule microbial communities of legume samples collected from Mexico - Turtle bean Mexico white nodule | ecosystem: Host-associated > Plants > Roots > Nodule | place: Mexico: Nepantla... | reverse complement strand
CTTCCTCTTGGCGACGCTAGAACTTGGCGTCTCTTCACCTAGGCGACGCCTTGCGTTGACCTTGACTCTCCAGTCGTTGACTTTGACCTTGACTTAGTCAACGCCCGGATACGGGACGGTACAGTATTGATCGAAGCTCACTTGATTCTTTATCTCCTTTGAAAGAAGTATTTTCTAAAAATTTCTGAAATTTTAGTTAGTTGTTTTGAGCTTTCAATCAGTTGAAAAACTGTTGTTCAAGGTCTTGTGACTACAACAAGTTTTTTATCTAGTTGATTTGTCGAAATAACTGGTTGATTGACACTTAGTGTTTTGAAAAGGTTTTGAAAAAGCTTTGTTTTCTTTTATCTTTTCTATAAGGCAAAAACAATTAGTTAGTTTAATAAAATAACTGGTTGTTTTATGTAAAATCCTTAACAGAAAAATAAATCAGTCAGTTGTTTTTCAAATTAATGAGTTGTTTTTTTAATAGAATTCTGTTATGAATTCCAAACTATTTTTAAATGTTTCTAACTACTTTTGATTTATGATCTAACAGTTCTAACCACTTCTTTGAGTGTATATAAAGAAAGATAGTTTATTAAAAACATTTTCAAGAGAAGATCAAGAGCTTTTGGATCATTGCTTGTGTGTGAAATAGGATATGAGTTTTCTATTCATTTGTACTACTGTTTTGTAAAGCCTAGGTGTATTTGTTAGAATATATGACCTTAAACGAGAGGGGGGATGAATTGTTTAAGAGAGGTTTTTGAAATCTTTTTAAAGTTTAACAAAATTGTTTGTGTGAATCCAGAACAGAAATCAGGTTAGCCAAGAACAAAAGCAATAAAACAGCAAAGCAACAGAAAAACAATCGGTTGTTTCTTCGAAACAATCGATTGTTTATACCAGTAAAGCGTAAAACGAAATTTAAATGAGTTTGAGGGTAAGAGAGAGATACACCAACAGTTTATACTGGTTCACTCTTAAGCCAAGAGCTACATCCAATCCCCAGAAAACCACTGGGTAATCTACTAAGTAATCTAACCAGATTACAACACACAAACCACCAAAGTAATGACCTTGAACCCTTCAAGAAACACACTCCCTTTTGCAAATCACACACCAAGAGTATTGATCTTGACCACCTCAAGAGCACACACCACTCCTTGGCAACACAACACCAGAAATACAGTAGGTTGAGAAGGGATTACACTTGTTTACAGAACAATCTGAAATCTATACAATTGCAATCCTATTCCACTCTTTTTGAAAACCCAAAGCTTGATGTGAATGTTTAAATCTTGAAATCAACTTTTTCACAACTGAAAAACTCAAATTTGTTTCTCTACTTTGTTTGAAAACATAAACAAACTATTTATATTTTCCAAAGATTGGTCAAAGCATTTAATGAAGGAGCGTATTCAGTTGGAAATCATTTAAAGCTCTTTCAACCACCAAAACAAAATTCTGTTAGGATTTTCAAAGAAACAATCGGTTGAAACCACGAAACAACCGATTGTTTGGTTTGGCAGTTAAGCCAACCAAGCTAAAATAGTTTTCAACCTTTTCAAAAACTCCTAAGAGTAAAAGAACCGGTTGATTCAACAAAACAATAGGTTGTTTTTCACTTAGTTAGAAAAACACTTTATTTTCTGAAAGGTTTTAAATCACATCAGTTTTAGATTTAACAAAGGAGTGGATCACATTCTATTCTACCCAGATCCCTCCCAAAACATAGCAGCAACATAACCTTACATCAAACACATAGGATTTGGATTCTTCAAAGCACTAGATCACTCTTGATTAACAATATTCTATTTCCTTTTATGAATACTTTAATAGTGTGTAAGTCTGTTTCAAAAAGGGTTTCTGAAAACTGTGGTGTTGCTAAGAAGTGTTGTGTGTTCTTGAGGGGTTCAAGATCAACATTCTTGGTGTGTGTTTTGTAATCTTGTTTTGATTGCATAATGAATTCTTAGTGGTTAACTGATGATTGGATGTAACTCTTGGTTAAGTGTGAACCAATATAAATCTCTCTGTGTGAATTTCTCTTTCCTTACTCTTATACACTGCTTTATATTTTGTTTTTTGTTTTCTGGTATAAACAGTTAGTTGTTTCGATAAAGCAACTGGTTGAATTTTCATAAAGAATTGTTAATATAATATTTTATCTAATTGAACAGAAAATCAATTGATTGATTTTGATAGATATTTTCACTGTACTTCCAACATTTGCGAAAATCTTGTGAAAACAATTCACCTCCCCTCTCTTGTTTTGGCCACACATTCTAACAACTTCCCACCCTCACAATTGCAATAGAAAATTCCTTACATTCATTAACAATTTTTCATGCCACACCTTTCAAAGATTCTGAGGAGACATCAATTAAGTTTTCAAGAGATGAAGTTTGATTATACTTTAGCATTGCATAAAAGTGCATACTTCTTTACTTTAAGTTGTTATGAGTACGCAACAAACCTTATGACTTTCATAAAATGGAATATGTAAAGCTTCAAATTTTATCTTTTTCCATACACCATCCAATATTAGAAGAGTTGTATGTTTCCTTAATCTCTCTAATAGCCTTTATGCTATACCTTTATCAGATCCTTCCTTTAACTTGAAACTCAATTGGTTAGTAATATAATCTTGGATACTTCTAATATTTAGTGGTTAAGACACCGTTGCCATGACAACCTTCTTAAAGAGTTTCATCTCTTTAGCTTTTTTACCCATTTCTTTTGCCAAAGTATTTTTGCCCGAGCCTCCTAATATGAATAACCCAATCACGGAAACATTTTTATTCTTCATTGCTTCTAGAAGCTTGTTGTACAATGATTTTATAGATTTGAACATAACAAAATCATTTGAAGAATAGTACTTCATACCTAGAAGTTTAATAATCGTAGAAAATGATTCAAACTTGTTATTACGATCGAATTGAATCATTTTAGTTGTTTTTATTGCTATTTCTTTTGCACGAGAATATCGAAATTGTCTTATGAAATAGCTCTTGTTTACATTCAATATTCTTTCCTCCACAGTCACACTTTATCTAAGACTTTCTCAACATCATTCAGCCATTTCTTAACAGTTGGCTCAACTTTTTCAGTCTTGTAAGTGGCTTTTCTAATTCGCTCCTTGACACTGTCTTAAGTCAATTCTAATTATTCTTTGGGCATTTGGAAGATTTGAAACAAAGTTGTGGAAACAACACAAGTATTGCAAATGGTCTAAAATTGGAAACACTGGATATTCTGCAATCTCTCACGATGGAAAGAAGAAAGTCCTTCATTTTAACTGACACGGTTCCTAAACATGAACGAATTCATCACTCTTTAGTTAGCTACAAAATACAATAATGTCATGTATTATAGAAATAAATGTTGCAATTAAAAGAAAATAGTAAATTAAAAATGTTTCATACATACCTTCAACAGATATTGTTGTATTAAAGACATAAGTAAAAGAAGTTGTTGTTTGATAAGTTCTAAATTGTAGTAATTTTTATAGTTCAATAGGCATATAAGTTGTGTAGAATATGGGTAAAAACTAGTGAAAAACATGTAAAGAAACCTCCAAATCCATCTGGACAAGAACATAAAGAGAAAAGAAGGAAAATGCATAAATTCTTGCAAGAAAGTGTATAAAACAAGTAAACAAGGCGGGAGCAAAAGAGCCAATCTTCCTGGCAGATGAAGAATGGCTCAGCGAATTGAGTATAGAAAACTCAAAATGCTGAGCGCATTTGCATGTGATGAGCGAATTGAGGCCAAAACTACCAAAGGAACACATAGATCAGAAGGCTGAGAAAATTCCAAATGGATGAGCAAAATAACATCCTTAATCCTTAAGAAAGCCAAATTCAATCAGAAAAGGCAAAGCCAACCTACACCAAGTTAGAGAACCAAGGGATTTCGCTTTCAGGCTGAGCCAAGAAAGATTTACTCCATGGTTAAGAAATTTGTACACTAAATGAATGTTGAATCCCTTTGAATCTCATTCAAAAAAAATCTATAAATTGAGACCTTAGAGAAATGTTGAAAGCATCGAGAGGTCTCGATAAAACGAGAGGCATTGACAAACATAAAGATTAAGATGCCCAAGTGAGATTTAGAAGAGGTTTAAATATAGGGGTTTTGTGGGTTTAGGAAGAGAGAGTCTGAACCTCAAAATCAATTAGGTTATTAGGCCAAACCTCAAAATAAGTGAAGACTAGTCTCTGGAGGAGGAAATCTTGAAGCCTAAGTTGGATACAACACTCAGGGACTCGTGTCTTTAGCTTCTCATACTTGAACTTTCACAATAAGATTTTATTATGAGTTGCTACATCTATTCTATTGAGATTTATTGGCAATATGATAATTTTGAATTTATTTTTGTTTATAAATGCATGTTTCTATTTGAAATTCAAATTCCTTGGGTCTGGTAGTGTGCTTAATGCTTAATGGTGAGAAATGACCATTGATTCTCCATAAAGCATGAATGAGGCCAAAAGGAAATTTCATGTATCTGAATTGTATTAAGCCAACCATAGAATTCAATGGTCGCAGAGTGTGGAGTTGAGATTGTGGTGAATTGTTTCATCCTAACATAGAGATTAGTCATAATAGTGACTTATTGCTCTAGATAAACTTGCGTGAGGAATCGATTTGCTTTGGCCATAAGGAACATGGAGTTTGAATAAACATTGAATTTATAAATAACAATAACAAAGGAAATTCTCAAAGCTATTTAAATCTCAACATATGTGCTATATTATTACTTTCTTGTTTCAGTTATTTTCCCAACTTCACCTTTTGGTCTAAATACTTAGTAGTAGTATTATTATTAATATTTAGTTATTTATAAAAGTTATATCAAACCATGTCCAATGTTTGCATTAATTCGTCTTGAAAGATAGTTCTATTGTAGTAACATGAATTCCCTATGGATTCGAAAACCCTCAATTCTATTATAGTTGAGTCCATTTGCTTTCTGAGTAAACGAAGTGGGACTTAAACAATTCCACCACCAAGTTTTCTAGCATTATTGACGGGGAATTAACTGTTTATCAAGTATTTTTTGTTAGATTTAATGGCCTAAACAAGAATGGGGGGTGAATTGTTTGTCAAAAGATTTTCGCAAAGATTGGATAAGAAAGAAGTTTGAACAACAATCACAGAAAGAGTAATCAAGGAAGCCAATCAAACAAAGTAATTGAAACTGTTTCCAGAATATGAATTGGTTGAAACTTCGTTTTAACCGGTTGTTTATGGCAGTAGAAATAACAAAATTAAATCAAACAATTTATAAGTAGTAAGAGAGAGAGAGAGAGATATTACACCATCAATTTATACTGGTTCAGTTAACCTCTGAGCTATATCCAGTCCCCAGAACAAGCACTGGGTTTTCCACTAGCAATCAATCACAAATTACACACACTCAAAGCCACAAAGAGGTGATCTTGATAACCCAAGAGCACTCACCCTCTTTGCCTTTCACACAACCATAATCAAAACACCCTCTGACCTTACAGGTTTACAAACTTAACAAGTATAGAAAAGTAATAATTACAAGAATAAAAAAGGAACAAATTGCACCCGGTATTTCAGGAATCACAGAGCTCCTAAGATCAGTTCTTGAACCAATGCACAGCCTTAAGGCAATCTTGCAAAACTTTGAATCAAATCTCTTCTAAAAAACGTTTTCAATCTCACTTTCTGTGTGTTTTTTAATACAAAGAGAAACCATATTTATGGCTCTTAAATCTAGCCGTTTTTGGTAGTTAATCATGAGCCAAATCAGTTTTAATTCAACTGAAAATAGATTTAACAGGTTTTTGAAAAGCTGTTAAGAAATGTGACAATCAACCGGTTGAAATGTTGTTTTAACCGGTTGAATTGGTTTTGACAGTTAGTCAACCAAGTCAAGAACAGTTTTGAAAACCTTCAAATAAGCTAAGTGTGAAACAACCAATTATATCGTGAATTCAACCAATTTTTTTCTCTTTGCTTAGAAAAACATTTTTCTCTTTTAAAACAGATTGATTCAGCTTGTGCATAGGATTGAGAATGATCTTTACAATAATTCTAAGCACCCTAGAACAAAGCTTCAATCAAAGCAGCAAAGCATCAACCCTTCATCACAGATTTGGTTCATCAAAGCTTCCATGTTCTACATTTTTATCTTTCATTTTGAAGAAGTACATATTGTAAATTTTGTGAATAACTAACCTCTAATTGTAAATCTAGATTTGATTTTTCCTTTCTTAGATTTGACTAACTTCTCTAACCACTAACCCTTTTCAGTTTTCATTTGCTTTAATTTTAATTTTTGAAAAAGAATATCTTTGTGTGTACATTTGCATGCTAACAAGAGGCAAGTCCTTTTCAGAAGATCTTTTGTTTGAGAAGGATATTAAAAAACTCTTGAGATCTGAAAGAAGAAATCTCAAACAAAACCAAGGATGTTTAGAAAAAGGATCAGATTCAATCTCACACAACTCTCAGTCTCACAAACCAAGTTGAGAAGATGGGCGATAGTAGAAACAATGAAGGAGGAAAAGTTATTAATCCTCTAAGAAGAAATTTGGGAGACTATGTTGTTCAACGAGGAGCAAGATATTTTTCAAGCATAACCATGGTTACTGCAAAAGTATCAATAGAAATGAAGCCAACATGTTTTAGCTTAATCATTAGCCATCAGGTCACAGGAATGGATAATAAGGATCCTTATACTCATCTATTCATTTCCTATGAATTAATTGGAACCATGGGATTTGAAGAAAAGGATTTGGAATTAGTCTGCCTAAGATTATTTCCTTCTCACTAGCTGGCAAAGCAAAAGAGTGGCTTAAATCTTACCCAAACCACAACTTAAATAACTGGGGTGACATTGAGGAGAAGTTTCTAAACAGGTTTTTTCCACTTTCGCGATTTATAAATGTTAAATATGATATTTCTACATTCAGGACTAGATGAGCCTTTTATGTGAAGCCTGGGATTTCTTTAAAATACTTTTGCAAAGATGCCCTAATAATGGATTTGAAGAAGTAGCCCAACTAAGTATCTTTTACAATGGTCTGAAGCATGACACAAAGATGAACTTAGATGCAACAGCAGGAGGAACCGTGATGATTATTGATGTAGAACAAGCAACACGAATAATAGATGATTTGGCTTTGACGAACTATCAAGAACAACATGGAACTTCTTAACCCAAGAAAAGAGTAATGGAACTAAATATATCTTATGTACTCCTTGCGCAAAACTAGATCCTAACCAAGGAGATTGAAGTCCCAGCAAAGCAAATGTCAAAGTTGCCTCAACAACTACATGCCATCAACCTTCCTAAGTCAAAATTCCCGTGACCCCTTAAAATCAGAAGAAGTTCAGTATCTGAACAATCAAGGAATGTCATGCTAGAGCAATAATCCAAACCAAAACTTTGGATACAAACAAAATAATGTTTCCTCTAACAATAATCAATCCTACCAGCCACATTAACATCAACGCTATCCTTCACTCCAAGAAAGAACACAAAAACTAAAGGATACGTTGGACAAATTTATGTAGACCTCCTTGATGAATCAGAAAATTACTAAAACTTCTATAAAGAAATTGGAAGCACATATGGGGATTTTGGCCAAGCAACTTGCAGAGCATCAATACAAAGGATTCACAACCTACACATAAGTATACCCAAAAAAAAAATGCAATGTCCTATAACCTAGGGATATGGATATTGAGGTACATAATTCTAGCCATCTAATCTTGGAAGCTTTACAATCCTCGTGACTCTAGGAGACCTTCAGGTACAAAATGCATTACAAGATTTAAGGGTTGGTATCAATATAATACCCTTCTCTCTCATGAAGAAACTAGAAAAGTGACATAAAGCCAACTAGCATGACAATAAGAATACCTAATTCGAGTACGCAAAAAGCCATTTGGAATCATTGAAAATATGTTAGTCAGAACTAACAGGTTTTCATTCCCTACAAACTTTGTGGTCATGGAAATCGAAGAGTGCAAGGAAGTCCCTATAATTTTAGGAAGGCCTTTTCTAAAAGCATTAAGAATGATCATAAATGTGGATAAAGGAAAGGTCAAAATACAAATTCAAAATTAGGTCTCCCTGTTGCATCTCTAGAATAATTTTCATCAACCACAACCTCAAGGGACTTTCTTCAAAATAACATATAGGCAGAGCCATACTCTCATCTCTCCCTAAGAACAATCAAAGATAAATGCGTCAAGCTGATGACATAAAAAAAGAAATTAATGGGAGGAACCCCTATTTTTCTTATATTTTTTATTAGTTTGTTTATGTGTTATGTTGTTTGTGGTAAAAAACAGTTTTAGAGAGACAAAAAGAAGACCAAAAAGGAAAGACTTTAAAACCAACAAGGAACAAAGAGCTAGAAAGCCTTGGCATGAACATAAGAGAGAAAGGCTCAAAGGAGACTAAGATTAAGCAATCATGCATTCCATTCTTTAAACAAAGTAAACCTTTCTTTGGAATGCATGATCTCCTCAACCTACCCAAAATCACTTAACGAAATAAACCAAAAAGTCTTTATTCCATCAAAAAATTCGTCGAGTCCAAGGATAAAAACTTGAGCCCAATCCTTTTTAAAAATGAAGTTCTATGTTACAGGGAGAATTCACTCATCCATTTTATAAACGTTCCAGAGAAATAACACTAGAAGGAAGGATTTCTATCTTGACAAAAATCGTTCAAGTTAATGGCAAAGCGCTGATAACTTCCATAATTCAGTAATATATCATACAAAAAGATAGACACTTATGGACTTTAATTGATAAAATAGTTATAATCCAACCTCTAATTTAGGAATTTGAACCTTTCTACATCTTTTTGGATTATGAGATGATGTGAGTTGATTTTAGATTGACACATTTTAGAGGTTTCACTTTTGTTTAAGCTTTTTGAGATTAACAATTATGGTGAGAAACCCAAAGAAGATTCCCACTGGACACGAACTTAACCAAATGATTAAGTAAGTGTGAAGGTTCACTTCTAGAGGGCAAAGAGAAAAGCACAATATAAGGTGATGATGATGACGAGGTGCGAAAATTAAATAACATAAGATGGAAGGAAGAAAGATAATGACCAAATAAAAAATGAAGAACAAATCAGCAAATGGAAATGGAATTATGGAAGGCGTAATGGAAGAAAGAAAAAGAGAAAGATGAGAGAAAACTTATGGAATGGAAGGTGGATCACGCCACTTGGAAGGACACGAGCTTCCAAGATGAGTGGTGAAGAGCCGCCACTTGAAGTGCACTACACTCACAAGATAAGACCCAACAACCTTTAGGAGACTCAACTCACTAAACACTCTAACAGAGTTTGTTTACATTCATAATTCAATGTAAAAATACAACAGGCAAGACACCCTTTATAAAGGAGAGAGTGACTTGGGAGTAAGAACGAGAGGGGTAGGGGTGCCATTTGTGAGAAACCTTTTAGAAGGTAGGTCAAAGAAACCCTAAACCTAGGTTTACATGTCATGAAAGGTGGGCTTGGCACAAGCCCAATATACTAAGCACACCCTACTCTAGCTTATTCTTCTATTTGGATCCCCAAAGTGAGCCCAATTTATTTATATAAACTTGTCTTTTAAAAAGACTAGAAGAAAGAAGATTTGATGCTCTGGCCTATGTCCTGTTCTTCTTTTGCTGAGGTCCTTCTGAAGTTTGGTGGGGCCTTATCTTGGATGCTGAGATGAATGACTTAATTGTGAAGTGTCTGTTGTGTCCTTAGTCATTTGTTTGTCGAGATGGTTTGTATCATGCCCCCCAAGTTGGGAAGAATTTGACCTCGAATTTAGAACTCCTACAAATAATATAATTACTTTGTTCACTTGATTTATATATGTGAGGTTTGAAGTAAACTTATGTTCATTGAATTTTAGGAGTTTGGGTCGAATGGTTCTAGTTACATGTAATGTTTGTAGAGAATGTGTAGGATTAAAAGAAATTTGGTGTGAAAAGCTTCCAATAAGGTGTAAACCTTTAGAAGAATTTTGAAAAATATTCCCACATTTCTTTAACAAATGTTGCATGTAATTAGAGTTATGAATAAATAAACAAGAGAAGGAAGGAGAGTACCAAAGTGAGCTGGCAATATTTATTTTTTGACAGATCAACATTACGGTTTTGACCACGTTTGGTCAGGTGATGAGCTTCGTTTTGTTATTTTCGTCATCTTTTTCAGATTTTCTTTTTTGTTTCATTTTTATTTGGTCTTTATTTACCTCTTTTGGAGATAGAGGTTTTAATATGATCTTATGACCTTGGAAGTGAAAAGAAATCTTGTTAGTTAGGCTATCATGTAAACTTTTCCTATCATATTGCCACGGCCTTCCTAAAAGAATATGAGTTGCTTCCATGGTCACAACATCACATAACACCTCATCTTTGTATTTGCAAATTGAAAAAGATACGAGGGCTTGTTTATTAACAATTATTTCACCCTCTTCACTTAGCCATTGCAATCTGTAGGGTTGTGTATGAGAAATGAGGGGTAATCCAAGTTTCTCCACCCCTTTTGTACTTGCCACATTTGTACAACTACCCCCATCAAATATCAAGGAACATAATTTGTCATTAATAAGGCATCGAGTATGGAAAATATTTTCCACTTTGACTTTCATCAAAAGGTTTTTGTAGTTGCCCTAACATGCGCCTTACTACTAACAAATCACCTTCACATGGTATTTTACACTCGTCCTCACTTGGGGTTTTTGAAGAGGAAGGGGAGCTAGCTCTAGATGATTGGGAAATTTGGTCACTCGAGATTGTCCCCTGTTTAAACATCATTACTCTTTTATTTAGGTAATTAGCATCAATGTGCCCAAAACCTAGACATTTAAAGCATTTTTTACTTGAGGTTTTGGTGGGTAATTTAACAGTAAAAGATTTATCTTTATAATTTTTATGAAGTGGGATGGTTTCTTTTGAGAAATTTGAAGGAGAGTCTTGGTTTTGAAATTTGTGTTTGTCCTTCAAAGATGATTTGTAAAATCCATAATTATTAGTATTTTAAAAGAATTTCTCTTCAAAACTTGTTATTCAACCTTGATGGCTAGGTGAACCATTTTTTCCTTATACTCAAATAATTCTACAACATCTTGTATTTCTTGTCGTAATCCACTCGCAAATCTAGCAATCTTTGACTCTTCGCTTTCATGCATATTAATTTTAGTCAAAGTTACTTCTAAATCTTTGAAATACTTGTCTACACTTCTAGATCGGTAAAGATTTTGTTGGAGCTTCAACAACAGTTCCTTTCTATAGTGGGGAGGAACAAACCGCGCATTCATGCATAACTTTAAATCACTCCAAGAGACCACGATTGGCCTCTTGTTTAGCCCAATGTCCATTACAATTTGATGTCACCATTGCATGGCATAATCCTCAAATTCTAGGGAAGCTAACTTAACCTTTTGGTCCTCTTCAACCTCATACACATTAAAAGTTTGTTCTACCTTAGCTTCCCATCCTAGATATACATTTGGGTCACTATCCCCATTAAAACTAGGTAATTTTACAAAAGGTAGGGTCTTCTTTGGTTGTTGATGATGGCGCCTAGCTTCATAATTTAGCTTCATAATGTCTTATATCTCTTTTAGGCTCCCATCTCCTCTCGTGATTTTGTCTCGCTTGTGTATCCTCTAGCCTTTCCATCCTTTCCATTAGTTATCACATTTCCTCTTCCTTGTGGGCCAAACTCCTCTTGGTATTCTCAAGCTCCCCTAAAAGATGTTTCTTTTGAGGAGATTGTGGTTTGGAAGATTCCCCTGAAGATAAATGATGCATATTTGCGCACAACAAGAATTAAACAATTAGTTTTTAACAACAAACAATGCACTCACTGACGTGTATCACTCGACTATTTAGTAAAGGATGGAAAAAATAGTAGAATCACTCAAGAAAGGTTTTCAAAAATGCTAAAGGGTCTATACTTGGTAGCAACACTTCAAGTGAAAGAGGTCAAAGCTCTTATCACTTGCTCATGCAAAGGATCCCCAACAAAACTTAAATAAGACAAACAAGAAAAGAACTTATGAAGACTCAAAGAAACTTAAACTTTTAACTATGAAGTTTTGATTTTCTTAGAAATTGTAAAAGCAAGAATGATAAAACTCCACAAATATGAAAACAATTTTCCACATGAAAAGAATTTTCTTTTGTAATTGAATTTTGAAATTTGAATGTAGTCAAATTGTTACTTTTGTCTTTGTTTTTATGGATTCAATAGCTCCACATTCTTGTCATGCATATTTTTACATCAATTTTTCAGTTTTCACAAATGGATTGAGATTCAAATCATGTGATCACTTGAATTCTTTGTTTGGAACTAAATCAACTACCATTTAAACAAATTCTAATTGTTTTTTAGTTCTTCACAATTCAAAACAAAGTAAGTAGAATGGATTTAAAGACTCTTAGAACACTAAGAATATAAGACTCAAGCAAAAATAGGTAAGGAAAGAAAAAGAATGACACAAATAGTTCAAAAGCAGAATTTAAATTGCTTAATGAATAAAAAAACAAGTAAATGACAAGGAATTTAAAGACTTAATTTAAGGTGCTGAATTGTAAAACGAAATTTAAATTGCTGAGAGATAAAAGCAATATTGAAATGTGTTGGAATTTTAAAGCAAAAATCAACTCAAAGCGATTAAGCGCAAAATAATCATGTTCTAAATACCACATTGTGTGAGTTGACTTTAGGATTGCACATTTTAAGGGTTTCACTTTTGTTTAGGCTTTTTGAGATTAACAAAGATGAAGCTAACAAAATAAAGACCAAAATTAAAAAGACGTGAGATTATAATGGAGGAAAGAAAAGTGGCGCAAAAGAACAACATAAAAGAGAAAATATGAAAGGATGAAGAAAACTTATGGAGAAAGGGTAATGAAGCACGCCACTTGGAGGATGGGTTACTACAAGATAAATGGCGAAAAGCCACCACTCGAAGTGCACACACACTCAAGATAAGACCCACAAATGAGAGCACTCAAGTCTCACTAAACACTCTGACAGAGTTTCTTTACTTTCAAAATTCAATGTAAAAATACATGAGACAAGACACCCTTTATATAGGAGAGTGACTTGGGGAGCAAGAGTGAGATAGGTAGTGGTTTCATTTGTGAGAAACCTTTTATAAGATAGGTTAAAGAAAGCTTAAACCTAGGTGCACATGTCATGAAAGGTGGGCTTGGCACAAGCCCAATTTACTAAGCACACCTTACTCAAGCTTATTCTTCTATTTGGACCCCCAAAGTGAGCCCAATTTATTTATATAACCTTTTCTTTTAATAAGACCAAAAGAAAGAACATCTTATGCTTTGGCCTATGTCCATTACTTCTTTTGCTGAGGTCCTTCTGAAGTTTGGTGGGACCTTGTTTTGGATGCTGAGATGACTAACTTAATTGTGAAGTATCTTTTGTGTCTTTCATCATCTGTTTATCGAGATGGTTTGTATCATGAAAGGACTAATAACAATTGATTCCCAAATAGAGGAGGCAGTCGTCAAGGAGAAACATCATGAATCTTCTTTTCTTGCTTTCCATGCTTGTAATGGCCAACATAAGTGGTCAATTCTTCCATTTGAATTGGGAGTAATCTGTTCAAACTCTTCTGTATTGATGTGATATTTATATGTAATATTCAGTTCTTGATTGATGATTGGTATTATAATTTTATTCTCAATGCTTGATTTATTCGTGATTTTGATCCTTAGATTTGACTAGAATGTACTTCTAAGCACCTGACGTAAATGAAAATGCTTCACATATTTCAATGCTAGGAATAGATTTAAAATGTTAATTGCTTTATAACATCTATTCATAATAATAAAGAGTTTTTATAAATATGCGATGAATCGATATTTAGGAGATTCTCTTAGTAATTTTGTATGTGAGGAATCAATATGAATGATTTTTATATGCATCAATGTTAATCAAGATTTAATGTGAGTTGATTTTAGGATTGCACATTTTATTGGTTGCTCTTGTTTATGATTTTTTATTTTTAGTAATGCAAGGTGAGAACCCAAAGAAGATCCCCACTGGACACGAACTTAACCAAGTGGTTAAATAAGTGTGAAGGTTCACTTCTAGAGGACAAAAGGAAAAACACAAGTATATGGTGGTTATGATGAATGGGGTGGAAATTAAATAACAAAGGAAGTAAAGGATGGATGAAGATGATCAAATGAAAAAGACATAATCAAGAACATAAGAAGGAAAGGTAATTGTCGTAAAGAAAGGATAGAAATGAGATAAGGTTAAGGAAGCTTATGGAGAAAATGGAAAGGATGATCACGCCACTTGGATGGTGGGAAACTCCAAGATAAGTGAAGGAAGAACTGCCACTTGAGATGCTCACACACTCAAGATAAGACCCAAATCCATTTAGGAGACTAAGCTCACTAATCACTCAAGCAGAGTTTCTTTACTATATTCAAAATCAAGTGAAAATACATGAGGCAAGGCACCTTATTTATAGGAATGGGTGCCTTGGTGGGTAAGATGGGGGATGGGTAGAAAAGTAATAAGAGAGGGACGGTCTAGGGGTTGACCTAGGTCAAAGCCACCCCCTAGTTCTAGCTTCTAGAAGCTAGAACTACCTTCTAACCCTAATGGAGTTGGCACAACCCCAATTTGATAAATACACCCCCTGTTATGCTATATGGACCCTACTATACTGAAATTAAAGAAAAAAAAGACTAGCTCGTGCTCAACTCCCATGGCTTGGGCTTTGCTCCTTGTGATCCTCTGAGGAATCATGGGCTTTGAAGTATTGGCTAGTGGTGGGTCGTGACCTAGCCCTGTATCCTATGTCATGCTCCGGGTCATCCTTTTGGAGGGTTGGGCTTTGGCTGGGGATGCACTATCTCTTAGGTCTTCTCAAGATTGAATATTATATTGTTTTGAAAAATATAGACGAATGAGAAGGTTGAACCCCAATCCAAATTTTCCCAGTTGACTAATGCAAATCTTTTACTTTGCTTTATTTAATTTCTTGCAAATTCACAATACAAACAACTTTTACATTTTATCTTATATTTAGTAAATATTATACTTGAGAATTTAAATGTTTCTTTTGGGTTCGATATCCGTTCTTAGGGACAACTTTATTAGTTCTAATATAGTACACTTGGCGTAAACGAGAGTCATCAAGTTTATTATGTCATTTAGGAACAATTTTGTTTAAAATTTTAAAGTAAAATTTGTTAAATATTGTGAATATTTTTAAATTTTTTGTTTTCTTTATATGAATATTTTTAAAATTTTATTTTCTTAGATGTGAATATTTTTTAAAGTTTTTTTAGAATGTGAATTTTTTTAAAGTTTTTTTTGAAATGTGAATATTTTTAAGTTTTTCTTTGGTTTTTTAATTATTATTTTTTATTCTGGTTAGTGTGTTTATTTTATTTAATTTTTGTATAGTGTATTTATTTTATTTAGTTTCTTTTCTTATTTAATTTTACTATATTTATTATTTAATTTTACTTTATTTACTTTTTCTGTAGTGTATTTATTTATTTAGTTTTTTTAGTGTATTTATTTTATTTAGTTGTTTTTAGTGTATTTATAATTTAATTTTTGTTTAATGTATTTTTTTTATTTAGTTTTTGTCCAGTACACTACAAGAAAAAAGGGTTTTAACTAAGTTTATTTAGCGGAGGTTAATATAATCCTAAGAATTAATTTAATTAACAGAGATTGTTTTAACATTCATAAGTTTCAAATTTCATTCTAAAACCTCAGCAAAATAACATAAGTTTTTTTAACCTTCGTTAAATTTGAAAGGTTTATTTTAAAACTCGAGTAAAATAATGATTTTTTTTTTAATCTTCGTTAAATTTGAAAGATTTATTCTAAAACCTCAGTAAAAAACGGAGGTTTTTTTTTAACTTTTATTAAATTCCAAAGGTTCATACTAAAACCTTAGGAAATTAACGAATTTTTTTTAACCTTTGTTAAGTTTTAAAAGTTTGTTCTAAAACCTCAACAAAATAACGAAAGCTTTTTCAACCTTTGTTAAATTTCAAAGATTTATTGTAGAACCTCAATAAGACACTCAAAATTTTTCAAATTTCAATAAATAAATATAATTAAATCTATTTACAAAACAATAATTAAAAACTATATAGTTTTAATATATTTAATAACTAAATTCTCTAAAATTTTGAAAGTGTAACTTTACATTACAAGTAAGTTATCTAAAGTTTCAAAATTTGTTTTAAAAATTTAGCAAAATAACCTTAGATAATAAGTATTTCAACAATTAATCTTGGATAATAAGTATTTCAACCGTATTTGCATATTTCTTATAATTGATGGTAGTTGGTTGTTTATATAATTTCTAGTTTTTTTTCTTACGAGCTCAGACTTCAAAAGACAAGAATTATTTTATTTTAGTTTTTCATGTACCTATATTTTATGTGCAATTTTAGTGTTAGTTATAATTGTTAATTTTTATTCTCATAATTTTGAAATATTTTAAATTAAGACCTTTATTTTTAATTTATTTTAGTTAGTTCTTTATAATTATAACTTGTTATTTAATTTTTGTTTTAGTTTTTTTAATAATTCTTAGTATTTATTTATTTATTATTTTAAGTAATTTTTTATTTTATTTTTTCTATTTCTTAGTTTTTATTTTTAATACTTTCAGTATTTTTTTCTTATTTTGTTAAAATCTTTAGTTTTATTATTTTCTTTTCTTTTCTTTTTAGTTTTTATTTTAAGTAAGTTTTTGTTTTTTTTTTT
>Ga0123342_1006184_pt1 | contig 16778 bp, 9 predicted proteins | sample Turbeawhitnodule_FD_89960 | JGI IMG/M metagenome (GOLD analysis project Ga0123342, IMG submission 89960) | Root nodule microbial communities of legume samples collected from Mexico - Turtle bean Mexico white nodule | ecosystem: Host-associated > Plants > Roots > Nodule | place: Mexico: Nepantla... | reverse complement strand
TCTTCTTTAAAGAAAGTGGTTCACCTAGCCATCAAGGTAGAATCACAACTTTTGAAGAAAACAACTTTCAAAAATACTCATAATGATGACTTCTAAAAATCTTCATGGAAGGATACAAACAAAATTTCTACAAAAAACTTCTCCTTCCAATCTTTCAAAAGAAACCACTTCTCACCAAAAAGTTTCTAAACACAATCCTTCTACCTCTACCCCTAAGTCACCCACCAAATGTTCAAGCACAAAATGTTTTAAATGTTTAGGTTTTGGGAACATAGCTGCCAATTGTCCAAATAAAAGAACCACAACGTTACAAGAAGTAAATCAAGACCAAATTAAAACAAAAGCCAAAAAAGAAAACAAAAATGAAGAGGAAAGTAAAGTGGGTCTCATCTTGTTGACTCCTACGAAAATCAGTGCACCTCCTAGGTATACTTCTTCCTTCTCTTTTTCATTCCCAAATAATTATAAATAGTTGACATCTTTGTTAAAGAAGTTTAGGGATGATCTTCAAAAACCTCCTAAAGGTTATCCACTTCTAAGAGGATTTTCACAAACAAATCGTCTCTTCCCTAAACATTCTCTACAACCATGGTCTGCATCTAGAATTCACTCATGTGAACTCCCCAAGCTTCATGAACATAAGTTTGTTTCACATCCTAAACTTAGAAATATCTTCTCTGGGAACAAACTAACTATGTTATTTGCAGTAGTTCCAAATTCGAGGACGAATTCTTTCCAACTTGGGGGGCATGATACAAACCAAAGCAACTAGCAGATACATCAAGCACCTCACAAAAAGGTCAGTCATCTCAGTATACAAAGTTTGGCCCCACCAAACCTCAAGAAAGCATCAGCGGAAGAAGAAGCTATAAACCAGAATATCAGAAGTTCTTCCTTCTGGTCTTTTCCACAAGATAAAAAGTCATGTAAATAAATTGGGCTCACTTTATGGTTCCAAATAGCAAAGATAGGATAGAATAAAGTGTCTTTAGCATAATAGGGGGTGTAGGTATCATTTTAGCTTGTTCCTAGCCCTTTAGGAAGACATTTTGACGTAGTTTCTAGAATGACAAGCCTATGATGCGGGATTGACTTAGTCAAACCCTAAGGCAACCTTTTTTTTTCCTTTTCTCATCCTACCCCTCTTGCTTGTTTTTCAAGGCTCCTTCCCCTATAAATAAAAGGTCTACCCATTGTATTTTACATGTTGAAATTAATAGAAGAAAAGTTATTATGCACAAATTGTGTGAGGTGTTACTGAGGCTTGATTCCTCTTAGCATTTAGGTCTTATCTTGTGAGTAATTGAGAGCTCTCAAGTGGTGGCTAGCAACACTTATCTTGGAGGCCAATCACACTCCAAGTGGCGTGTTCACTTCTCAAATCCATCACATAAGCTTTCTCCTTCCTTCATCTCTTCTTCCATTTGTCATTTTGTTTTTACTCTTGCTTTATTTCATTCTTCCATTCGACAATTCTTATTTGTCTTTCCTTTTCATGTTCTTTAATTTCGCACCTATTGGCATCATATTCACCTTGTAATTGTCTTTTCCTTTTGCTCTTGTAAAGTGAACCTTCACACTCACTTAATCACTTTGTTAAGTTCGTGTCCAATGGGGATCTTCTTAGAGTTCTCACCATATACTTGCTTAAAATCTCAATCTAAAGTGTCACAAAAAAATGAACAATCCTAAAATCAACTCACATCATGTGGTATCAAGAGATGTGGTCATCGTGAAATCTCGTGGACTCTAATTTGGTGTCAGATTCAAGAGATAAAAAAGGTTTGATTAGAAGGCAAAAGCATAGATAGGTTTTTAAAATCTTGAAAACTCGTGAAGGGAACATAGGGTGTAGAAGGATGAAGGTCTGGGTGAGGGTTCAAAAGAAAAAATGATATTTTCGAAAGAGAAGAAATAAACAGAACTGTGGATCCCAAAGAGCTCAAAGGAATGAAAGGGTTCAAAGAAATGAGAGGATTCAAGGGTTTTTTAATACAATGTTTGAGGAATGAAAGTTTTGAAGAATAGGATTCCGAAGAACTAAAAAAAAATCAGAGTTCAAAGAAATAAAGCAGATTCAAGGGTTTTAGAATACAATGTTTGAGGAACGAAAGTTTCACAGAATCGATTTTTTTGGGATTTTTTTTTGGAAAAAAAGACAATGAAAAAACGGGGAAAATAATTTTTGGAGGAAAAAGAGTGTTACGGAGGGAACTGGAGAGGCAAAAGAGTGGTATAGTTTATAAAATGACATATTTTGAATAGAAAATATGATAGTTTATTAAGGTGTCCTATTATACAGGTAATTATGTCAGTTTTCAATAACCGTTGTATTAAAACCGCCACCACATACATGATTTTTTTTAAATATTTCCTACATGGACTTAATCTAATTCCCCGTATTTTTTTATTTTTATTTTAGTTTTATGTTATTTTTATATGTATGTGACATAAATTTATCAATATATAAAATAACAAGTGGCTTTTAAATGTTATTGTAACAGTTGTGAAAATGAAACTTACTCTTATATGTTATCTGTCATGTTAAAATCTAATAAACCTTTAAATTTTTATGTAATATTTTTAAGTAATTTAAATTTCCTACCTTCCTTAAAATAAATATTTGAAATTAGAAAACTCAAATTGAATCTGCAGCATTTATCACGACTGCCAAACCACACTGATATTTATTTATTTCTAAGGAAAATTGATGACAAGAATGGAAAAAAAAATAATAATAGAGAAAAGAAACAAAAAGCACATGCAATGGAAGCCATAATGCAATATATACAACAATCTCGAGTCGCCACTGATTGATTATCATCATTCCTAGTCCCACCACACAAATTATGTCTTTCTTCCTCTCACCCAATAATCTTACATGCATACGCAACAATCTTCTACACGGAATGTTTCGATAATGCTTCTCAAGAACACAACATTCCCAACCCTAATATATTTAATTCAAAATTAGTTTCTATTTGTTTATAATGGTTTTCAAGATGATGGTCAAATTGTTTAAATTTATAATAAGTATTTTTTAAATAAATTATTTTATAAAATCACTTATTTGATCAACTTATTTGACAAAAGTGTAATCAATGAGATTCAATGTTTTGAAGTTCTTCCTATGATGAGAAAATCAACATATTATTTGAATGACCTATAATTTAGATTATCTTAAATAGCCTTGTAAGAAAAAAAAATAATCAGTCTAGTATTTAGGGAAAGATTAGTCATAAGTAAAGTAAAAAAACTATTTTATATTAATGTTATATAAAAAAAATAAAGGGAAAAACAATAAGTATTAAAAGGAACACACTCAATTTATTTTCTAAAAAGCGTCTACATTTTGTTTTTAAATATAGTTTTTCCTTTTGTAAATAAAATGTTTAATATTAATAAGAAAATTTGAATAAGAGGAAGAAAAATATAAACCTTTTTACTGTCATAATAACAAAACTGATTTTTAAATGATAAATAGAGTGCAAGTCTTTATACTGACTATTTATAAGAATTAATTTTTTTCGAAAATATAATTCACTTAATTTCTCTTTTAAAAGTAAAAAAATGTATTAAAAAATACGCCATAAAATGAATAATTGTTGTGGGAGTTCAGCAATGAGTGGGCCCCAAGGACTTAGGTGTCTGTGGATCTCATACCACTGCCACTCATGCTTCGCACGTGCGCAACAAGACAAACAAACCCAAATCAATGCACATCACACACCCAATTATTATCTCATTTTTATCATTGAATTTACTTTTATATATTTCATCATTATTTTTTCTCAATTTTTTATCTCATTCATAACAATTCATAAAATATTTAACCAACTGCTAACTTTTGAAAAAACAAAATAAGAATGGTGATAGTTAAATAAAGATAAAAAAAATGAATAATAAAATTTAGATATTTTACCAATAAACCTTTTTTTGAAAAGAAAAACCTATGTAAACATTATTTATCTAACTAGACCTCTTTATTAATCTCTTTATTATTCACATTAAGAATTCAATTGCAAGATAAATGAATTTTAGATCTAGTCATTCAAATTTAGCAAATTAAAATTCACCCTGAATAATTAAATACATAAGCGAATCCTTTTACTATTTTTAAACTTTTTATAATATTAATATTTTCACAATTACTTAAAAAATTAGTATTACAAGCATTTTAGAGATGGATCCAAAGAAATTGATTTTAGAGAATATATATATATTAGAAGAATTTTGATTGGTGAAGTATGAAGAAGAAAGGAATGTAAATTGATTACTATTAATAATAGAGAGAGATGTGTGATGTGGTTGTAAGTTGCCCTTTGGAAGGGCTCAATGGCCATCTGAATCATTAAAAGAGCCACGTGGCACATCACAATGCCTCTCATATTTATCCTTATCCCTTCTAGGTGTTTTTTTTAGTACATCATTATTAATTTTGAAAAATTAAAGTTTAAAATTTCAGAATCAACATTCAAATTTAAATAAGAAAATAAATTATTTCATTTCTTACTCAACAATTATCTTCTCAAACTGCTTCTGGTGAGATAAGAGTTTATTTAATAAATAATTTATTTTAATAGCATGCAAATATTTTATATCATAAGTTCCTTTTTCTTATTTTAATATTTTCTCTTATAATAATGTCGTCATACCATCTTTAAACTATCACTTAGATTAACAACTGGTTTTATCAAAACACTTTTAATTCATCAGTTAGTTTAAAATAATATTTTATAATTAAAACATAAGATACTCAAACAATTAGTTAGTGTTAAAAATGAAACAATTCAGAGTTCATGTCCATACGAATAGCTTCACACACTCAATCATACACACACAAAAAAACACAATATATATATATATATATATATATATATATATATATATATATATATATTCTCGTGTTTCACATGATGAGATAATAAGCTGAAATTTCATTTGTAAAAATCAATTTAACTAATTTTATAGTCTTTTGAGGCTTGAATTCTTGGTCCTTTATTTTCATGATTAATTATTATTGTTTAGTTTGTTACTTAATTAAACTACTCTGGAGAAATATTTTTTTGCCTTTAATGATATCTTGCTTAATTATTTTATATTTATTTTGAAAATTTCATTCATAATATGTTTGATCAATCCAAACAAAATTTATCTTATAATTATTTATACATTAGTGTGTAAAAAAATATTTTTATAATTGAATTTCTCAAAAAATTATAGAGACGATCTTTTTAACATGATTAACTCTTTTTCATAACAATCAAGAGATATAATCACTTTTTACTTCATACTTGACTATTCTAGAATAATTAGTTTTTAATGTATTTTTGTCATGGTGAGCTAAAAAGAAATACCTTTGGCATTAAACAAATTAAAGTGTGTTGCATTGCATCTCTTTTGGTGTAGAGTCTATGTTTTTCGGTATATGTTCTGCATTGCATCTAATATTATAATTTCAAAAAGAATGTGTTTATATAGTTTTCTAACTAATTATGACATTACGATTGATTATTATTATTATTATTATTATTATTATTATTATAATATATAATATAATCAATCTCGAAAACAAGATATTTGAGCTCAGCTCAATTGCATACTTATCAATTTCATTTTGAATTGAATAATAGCAAGACTTTTATCTAAATATATAAAAGCTAAGAATACAAATTACCACCAACTATTAATAGACAAAAATATACTTTTCTCCAACTTGTTTGCCATGGTTTTGTTAATTAGAGAGAAAAAACAATTAATTATTAGATTGATTATATTAGATACTATTTTAGATAATAAGTGAATTATTGGTATCTAAAACAATTTTTATTATTAATAAATAATTTTTAAATTGGTATTTAACTAGCTACCAACTACTTTAGATTATAAAGTCGGTAACTAAAACTTTATTAACTAATTAAATATCAACTTAGAAATCATATTTATTAATCATAGAGACTACTTTAGATACCAATAATCTTTGTAATCTCTAAGATAATATTTAATTTAGTCAATCTATTAACTAATTATTTTTGTCTCTAAAATTAGTTTTTATTTAATTTTAATAATTTTCTCTTAATGACATGCACTTTTGCTTTTTTGAAGAGTATAAAGATAGTTTTTCAATTATTTGTTTATATGATAGATGCATATGTATTAGATTTTAAACAAAACAAAAAGTACAAAACCACATAATCTTTTTGTAAGATAGTACTTTAACGAGCTAGATCCACCCCCACCCCAAGAATAAAGTGGAAAAGCTCTCAATTTGTTCTGATCCCTTATCATTTATCACATCATTTGTGAATTGCAAAGCCAGCCATTGTTTATGTGTTTGTAAAACAATAGTAGCAATAATAAATCAAGTAAAAATTTAGACAAGTTAGATAATGAGAGTTCAGCCAAGAAATCTCATATTTGAAGAAGTTAGTTACCAACAAGATCTTACAATATTAGTGGAATTTAAAGTTCCATTTTTCGGATACATTAGTTCCATCCTTAATATATAGATCAGGTTTGTGTATAATATTGAATGGTGAAAGGTAGGTATAAAATAATTGCAAGGGGGTGGAATCTTGAATTTGTTTTAGTTTGATTGTTGGAATGGAATCCTTGGAAAAAGGAACAAAAGCTTATGGATAAAAATGGTGAAAAAGTATGAATGTAGCCATCAAATTCACACATCAGAGGGCAAGTTGGAAGCACCCATTTGGCTAAACTAGTTTATTTTTGAATAGCACATCCATAATCATAATAATAAAGACTTGAACAAAGGCATATGCATCACTATCCATTCATCGCAAAGAACAATTGTATTTCACTGTCGCTGGTCCCAACCATTGTCTTTAGCCTAGAATCTGTGATTTATATAAGGTAACACCTTGCTTAACAAATATGTAGAGTTGGTTGAGGATACGTATATATTATAACTTTTTTAACAAAAAGATTAAATTTAGGAGAAGCTACTCTCACTTGAAAAGACATTTTACTTTCCCTAAATTTCCTCTTGAATATCATTTCTATGAACCGTGTGACTTTTCAGAGTGATGATCTCATAAAGGGATGGAATCAAGTAGATAAAACAGTTGTGGAGAGAAAAAATAATTAGCAGTACCAAAGAACAAGTAGACTTAAAAGATAACAGGTGAGGTGTCTCAGCTTATTCTAATCCAAAACAAACACAAACTTCAGCAACTTGAGACCCTTATAAAAAGTTCTCTACCTCAACACATCTGTGTTTGTTCCAATGGGGGAAGATTCGAGGGAGTTTGGAGAAAGCACCAAAATCAACCACAAGATGGAAGAAGTTCAAAGAGAAGAAGAAATAGACCCAGAAGGCAATCCACTGAATGAGCCACTGCTCAAGAGGAATCGAACACTGTCTTCCAACCCTCTTGCTCTGGTTGGAGAAAAAGTCTCCTACATAGAAAGCTTGGATTATGAGTAAGAAGGCATTACCACAGTGAAAGCAATGTTTTGTTTTGTTCTTCTCCACAAGTATCTTCTTTCAGAGATAACTGTTCCAAATACTGTCAGATACTAAACTTTCTTCTGTTTCATTTTTTGTTGGTGTTAATCAGAAAAGACTTTGGTATGCAGGATAAATGAGAATGATCTTTTCAAGCATGACTGGAGAAGCAGATCAAGAGTTCAAGTGTTGCAGTACATATTCTTGAAATGGTTACTAGCATTCCTTGTTGGACTTCTCACTGGTATTATAGCTACTCTCATTAATCTTGCTGTTGAGAATATTTCTGGGTATAAGCTTCTGGCTGTTCTTAGTTACATCCACAAAGAAAGGTGAGAACAAGCATGTCATGATTTATAGATATTTTAACTATAGACAATGTGTTGAGTTAGTGTATGACAGAGTCAGTGTGCATGGGACAGGTACTTGACAGGTTTCCTATATTTCACGGGCATGAATTTCATTTTGACCTTTGTTGCTGCTATTCTGTGTGTGTGTTTTGCACCCACAGCAGCAGGACCTGGAATTCCTGAAATCAAAGCTTATCTTAATGGTGTTGATACTCCCAACATGTTTGGTGCTACAACATTGATTGTCAAGGTAAGATTGATTGCATCAAACTCTTCGTTTCTCATTAAACTCTCCACAAACCAGTTTATAAGGGTTGCTTAGGGATGAGGGTGGGCATGAATTCATTTTTTTAATCTAATCTATATCCGATATAAATTCGATAAAATTTATTTGATTTCAAATTTAGATCCATTTAATTGGACTAAATTCATTATATTTTTCGATCTGATTTAAATTAGTGTAAATTATATCTGTTTAACCCATTGAATGTAGATAAAATTGACATTTTTTATATATGATAAATTTAAATTCAGTTTTTTTTTAATTAATTTTGTTGTTATATTTTATACAATGACTACTAGAATAATGGTTCAGGAAATGCTTGTATTTTATGTCTCTCTATTTGTTATTTCAATATATTTGTTTAAATATTTATTATTTATTAGTCTTAAAAGACAAATAATAACAGATATGATGAACAAGACCAATTTTTAATATAATAAGCTGAGAATTTAAAATTTAAGCGCATAGTTTATTAGAGTTCAAATTTTGATGTAAGATATATTCTTATTATGTAATGAAATTTATGCAAGAATATTATTGTAGAGAAATGGTTACAGCGAACCACCAATTAAAATGTAGATACCAATTCTCATCCAGTGTTGTTTACTGCATTGCAACCGGAATCCTTATCTAATTAATTTCTATAAAACAGATTTGGATACTAAATCTATTCCATTAAAATAGTTATACTCCTCAGCTAAATAGTACATTAGGATGCTATAACTGAGTTACAGTGCGATTGAATTGTCGTTTCAGAGACACCAAAAACCGGTGCATAAAACACAGAAGCAACAAAATTGTTGAATTGAAAAATAATTGTTTCCCAAACACAACCCTGACCAAGTTTAGAAGTCTTGTTATTGGTAAAATTCACGACCATCGTATCGTGCCTACAATGGAAATGGTGTTCACATTTAACATCAGCACTTTGTACACAAATTATTAGTTCCTTTTTGCATCATATCTCTATTAGCTGATCAATGTTATTTTCAATTCTTATCCATATCACATCCCATGCATTGGTTCTTGTAGATAATTGGAAGCATTGGAGCTGTCTCTGCGGGACTAGATTTAGGAAAAGAAGGACCGTTGGTACATATAGGAAGCTGCATTGCTTCCTTGCTAGGCCAGGGAGGCCCCGACAATTACAGGATCAAATGGCGTTGGCTTCGATATTTTAACAATGATCGTGACCGTCGGGATCTTATCACCTGTGGTTCATCTTCGGGAGTTTGTGCAGCTTTCCGGGCTCCAGTGGGTGGAGTTCTCTTTGCTCTTGAAGAGGTGGCAACCTGGTGGAGAAGTGCTCTACTCTGGAGAACTTTTTTTAGCACAGCTGTGGTGGTGGTGGTTCTCAGGGCCTTCATTGAACTCTGCCATTCTGGAAAATGTGGCCTTTTTGGTGAAGGAGGTTTGATTATGTTTGATGTAAGCAATGTCACAGTCAGGTACCATTTTATGGATATTGTCATCGTCGTAGTAATTGGTATCATAGGCGGGATATTGGGAAGCCTTTACAATCATCTGCTACACAAGATCCTCAGACTCTACAATCTCATAAATCAGTAAGCAATGATATCCAACCCTAGTCTCAACATATTGCACATACTTAACTTTTAAAAACACATAATAACAGTGACAGGAAAAAATATCATGTTTTAATGTTCTATACTGATCACAAATGCATCGTCCAATGAAAATGTGTGCCAGTAGTTGCCCAATGAGGTTATCAAGATGTGTGTTCAGCTGCTAAGGCCAAAAATATATAGACAATATCAAAATCAATCAATCCTAGCATCTAATGAATTAAACTTGCAGCATGATCCCAAACTATGAGGAATTCTACAATGCACCCTTTAAGATAGGATACATAACCATAGGATTTGAACAAAATAAATAACGTCTATTTATTTTATTCAGATCCAATAGTAACAGATAAAAGATGCATTGATGCACCCTCACTTGAGGGTATATAATAGAATTACATCCCAAAGTGTATCCCGGATTCATGCTCTATAATAAAGCAATGCCAAATGCCAACACATCGAAAACTGATTCAATGCGGATTACACTCTTACTAAGGTAATGCCTACCTTTAACTGTTGCAGGAAAGGAAAGATACATAAACTCCTCCTCAGTCTTGCAGTTGCACTCTTCACATCCGTATGCCAATATGGTCTCCCATTCTTAGGAAAATGTACCCCATGTGATTCTTCGATTCGAGAGTCAGCATGCCCTACAAATGGACGGTCCGGAAATTTCAAACAATTCAACTGTCCACCTGGCTTCTATAACGATCTTGCTACTCTGCTGCTTACCACTAATGATGATGCTGTTCGAAACATATTCTCAACCAACACCCCTCAAGAATATCAACCCTTGTCCCTCCTAATTTTCTTTGTATTATATTGCATATTAGGACTAATTACTTTTGGAATTGCAGTGCCATCTGGGCTTTTCCTCCCAATTATTCTTATGGGCTCAGGTTATGGCCGCCTTCTTGGCATCTATATGGGGTCTTCTACAAACATTGACCAAGGGCTGTTTGCCGTACTCGGTGCAGCCTCCCTCATGGCTGGTTCCATGAGAATGACGGTATCCCTTTGTGTGATCTTTCTTGAACTCACCAATAATCTTCTCCTACTACCAATAACAATGATTGTTCTCCTAATAGCCAAAACTGTGGGAGACAGTTTCAACCCAAGTATCTATGAGATTATACTGCACTTGAAAGGCCTCCCTTTCATGGATGCAAATCCCGAGCCATGGATGAGAAATCTCACTGTGGGAGAACTTGTTGATGTGAAGCCATCAGTGGTTACCCTCCACGGAATAGAAAAGGTAGCTAAAATAGTAGATGTCTTGAAAAACACTACGCATAATGGCTTCCCTGTTATGGATGATGGGGTAGTAGTACCACCAGTAGTAGGACAAGCCAATGGAGCAACAGAACTGCATGGACTAGTTCTTAGAGCACATCTCATCCAAGCACTAAAGAAGAAGTGGTTCTTTAAAGAAAGAAGGAGAACAGAGGACTGGGAAGTGAGACAGAAATTTACCTGGGTAGAGCTGGCTGAGAGAGAAGGAAGTATTGAAGGGGTGGCTGTGACCAGCGAGGAAATGGAGATGTTTGTTGATCTACATCCTCTCACCAATACAACTCCCTTTACAGTGCTAGAGAGCATGTCAGTAGCAAAAGCAATGATTCTCTTCAGGCAAGTTGGACTTCGTCATCTGTTAGTAGTACCCAAGTATCAAGCATCCGGGGTGAGTTTATTAAGCAGCAGATAATATTAACATCATTCAAACACGAAATAGATATGTTAATATTTCAGGGAGATAAAAAAAATTCATTGTTCATTTTTAATTTTTTTTAAAACTCTTGTAGCATTTAATTATGACTAACCAAATGATGTCATTTCGTCACAGGTATCCCCAGTAATTGGGATCTTGACCAGGCAAGATCTGCTGGCACACAACATTTCGACAGTCTTTCCTCACCTGGCAAAATCTAAGAGCAGAGGAAAGAGGAATTGAAGCTTTCCTAGCAATTGAGATTGAATGGTCAAGCAGCACCCTTGGGGCAAGTTGGTTTCTTAATTCCACAGTTATTCCTCAATTTTGTATTACTTAGATCAAAAGCATGTTGAATAAGATACAAAAGCAATGTGAAACTATATTCAAATTTTAATATTCTTTCAACACAATTAATCAAACGATGAAACACAATTCCCTTTTCCCTGATACAAACGACTTCCCCAGTCCCCGCACCGCAGATGGCAATGCTAAACTTTCTCCACTCTAGACTGCTACAAAACTTGCCATTTCCTTTCTTCCATGCAAAATTACACATAATTTGCTGGTGTACACGAAAACCTGTATGTATATCGAACCATGTCCAAGTTAATGTTTCACAGCTCTTTGCAAGTGTTTTTTCTTTTTCTTTCCTGATTTCTTTTTCTGAGGCCTCTTGAACACTGCTAGAACTTCAATGCTGCAACAAATGTGCAAATTAAAAGTTAATATTTTTTTACTTTCGGGGAAGAGTGGGGCAGGATGATATGCTGTGTACGATCATACGACCAATTACACAAAATAACCTTAATTTAGTTCTGCAGAGAAAAAAGGTTTATAAAATAAATTTACTTCATGGGGAAAAATATCCAAGGGGAAGAGTGGAACATATTTAAAGTAGATATCATGTCATGGATTATATACGCAGAAAGCATTTAATAGAGATGGCATAATTACTCTCTCCTGGAATCATGCTCTAATTTTAGAGAACTGACATAAAGCACATATGCCATGTCTGAAACTAGGACTAAAGCAGAAGGGAGAACCAACCCAAAAGACTACTATATCAAGTGGGAGAATCTCAAAGCTAATGTACCGTGTGAAGTATTTTATCCGACTCTATGATAGACTACTAAAATTGTCACCCCTTTTAAGGCCCAATGACCACAGAAGTTTTCACTCTATTAACACTGACTCCATGGTAGTCTTTTTTTCTCAGCTTCACTCATCTATTAGAAATATTCAGTTTGCCTTTTGCCTATAAGTATCCTTTCCGTAGCCCCAACCAAAAAAATAGTACATTAGGTGGAGAACCTTGAGGCTTAAGTATCATATCAAGTAGTTAATCCTATTCAACTTGGAACTCTTAACATTATCAGTCCCTTTGAGATGCATTGTCCACAACAGTTTTCACTCTATTGACAGTGACCAGGTTGTAGCCCTTTCTCCTTTATATAACTTCCACTATTCTAGAAAAGAAAAGAAAAAGTAAAGTAAAAGCAAGAAGAACATCAAGATAAATTAACAGAAATTTTCATTGGCCTAGTTCCTTGTGAAGGAACAGTATAAATATCGGACAGGATTGCAGTAAACAAAGCCTACTAGGCAAGGTCATAAAGAAAACAGAACAACGAAAATAAAATAAGGGCCCACTATAGGAAGCTGGGTGGGTTTTGCGTTTTGCTGCACCAGTATCACACTTCCCAGGACATGGGAGGAGACTGTAAAGGGTTGGGTAGGGATGCTGAGTACTGTAAGAAATACCCAAGTTCAAATATAAATGCAATTTTAAATTTCCTGGGTGTTAAACAATATTTCCATTTCCGATTTAGTATATGTTTTTTTTAGTTTATTTTGGAGAAATAATTGCTTTTTTTTTTCAACTTCCTAAAGGATATTGTGAAAAAGAAGGCATTATTTTTCTCAAATTAAACTACACCAAACAAGCTATTAGTTACCATGTTTTGTAGGCCTAACTTGATTACCTGAATATCAACCACCCCGCCCCCAAAATAATATAAAATGAAAAACAACATTCATGAGTTGTACAATAGTCTGTGACATTCCACTCAAAAACTAGAAAGGATTAGCAATGATGAGATCGATACGACATAGAACCTATTTGAATAAACTTCTTAATAAGCACTTTTAGGAAAAGAAAATAAAATTCTCCATAATCTAAAAGTAGCTTATCCATAAGTTAAAAATCTAATTTTGGATGAGCTAATATGAGAAAGCTATACCAAATAAGCTTATGCATGAGCTAACTCTAACTTACAGAAAAATTTATTTCATATTTTTCCTATTTTCTTCTCCTGGAAGCGTATATGAAAAATTCATCAAAACATAACCATAATGTATGTGTACATGATTCATAGTTTACTGAATCATTATAAATATAAGAAGTCGAAGTGGATAAAAACTATATAAGTTTTTATGTTCTAGATGGATAAAAAGTTGAAATGGAAATTTATTGACTCTATTTAGATTTTATGCAAGAATAACAGAAAATATGATAATTAGTAAATACTAAAACTTATAAATAATTAAGAAATGAAAGAAAAACATAAATACCTCTGGGTACCAGGAAAGAAATTAAATCCATGAGCCTTTTCCAAATACCATGCCTTGCTAGACAACAATGACTTGCAGTCCTGTCAACAAATTTTAAAATTAACATCAAGAAAACTGAAGTTAGAGATAAGTAAAAGCACGACGATAAAACACTAAGAATGGTCATACACCTCTTTAAAACTTTCCCATCCACAACTTATATAAATAAGGGTTTGTGGCACTGATTGAGGGATGTTAGCTGGTAGTGGTTTGCTTCCAATCTGGACTGAAGCTTCTTTAGCACGTAAAACCCATGGTCTTTTCTCTTCCTGGGATGAGTTTGAGCTGCAGTTAACTTGCACTAAATCAGAAACTTGCCCGGGGAAATATTTTCGTACTGACCAAACAAGATAGGTTCACAAAATTAGAACCTTTCAGAAGATGACAACGCTTTGCGCTCGACTGATGATATATTTTTCAATGCATCAATAAGAGATGCGTCTAATCCTTTTCTAGGAGGATCAATGATAACAACATCTGATCCCACAAGCCATAAAAAAGGCTCCTGTTACTTGCAAATTTTTCATACAATCAGTTCAAAATAACACATGACAAGGATATATCCGTTTCTAGATCTAAAAAAAAACACTATGATTTCCCTCATGGACATATAAAATTTTCACATATGTTGATAAATATCCATGCATGCCAAAATTTAAGCTGTAGTAATTTTAGTTATGTGAATCAGAAAACAAAATAATTGGAAGTAAAAAAACAAAGAATATAGTGATGCTTCAGATATTCAGTACTAACTTTTGAAGCATCTGCATGATGCCAAGTAATACTGCTGTCAACAGTGGAAGGTAAACGTTCAATGGTCTTCTCAAAAGATGCCTTTGACTCTTTGTTTATCTCAATGCATTTGACAGATCTGTCAAACAGCTAGCATTAAACCTCCAAATCAATTATGCACACGAAGTTAGAAATCAACATTTTAGATGTTCAGAATAATTATCCAGATCTTGCCTGCACTTTCTAGTGGCAGCTAATGACAACCCGATGACCCCAGCTCCAGCATACAAATCAGCAACAGCTGATTCATATGGAACATATCTCTGTAACTTCCGCAGCAAGGTATCAAAAGCCTGGAAGAATGAGGAAGCAAGACAAGAGGCGTATCAAATCAATCCTTACACAGTAACCCTCAATTATACAACAACACTGGATATATTCTACATGGTAATAGCACATTCAACAAATTTCCTCTCACATTTCCTCACATGATATCAAACTCTTCTATCTAGGAGGTTTTGTGATGGAAATCCATCCAGCCACAACATCATAAAATAAGAAGATTGAAGACCTAGAGCTTGTTTAGGGACTTATTGGCCAAATGAACCTAATTGGGTTTTTATCTATCTGTTGTAGGTCCAATAAAGAGGACAACTCTTAAGAAGAAAGCATGCACAAAATATATCCAAAAAATTCTCCATTCCACAGAAGAACAACTAGAGATTGGATAGCATACTACATGAAGAGTGTAACACTACTAAGCTCAGCATGGTTAAACTCTCATAATATTGGATCAAACTTTAGTTTGTATAAATATATAGAGTAGAATAGGATTTATTTGAGTTTAAAAATGTTAAATAAATTGGGCCCTGTATTTGGGTCAAGTAGAGTAGGATTTTTGGTCTTGTATTTTGACCGAGGATAAACTAGGGCTAGGATTAGGGTTTTAAACTTACCTAGGGTTTCAATTGGGCTTCCATTGGCCCAAAGGAAACCCTAGGCTGGTCTTGGAGGAGCAAAGTAGCACACCAATCAGCTGCACATACAAAGAAGGCCCACACTTTCACATGGGAGAGCATGGAGAGTGTGACTCACCACATGGCATTCTCTCATAGGCTCTTCTAAATCTAGGGTTTATTTTTTAATTTGAATTTTTGAATTTTGGCTCTCTTTTGGGCTGAACAGCAATATAAATAAATGTGTTCAGCTCATGTATTTTACATTGAATTGAGTATAGAATTGCTGTCCAAATTTTGAGACGTTTCTACTTGTCAAAGTTCACTCCATGTTAGCACATCTTAGTGTGACTAACCTAAGCACCTCTAGAAGTTGGCCTCACCACCTCTTCTAGATTTCTTAAACCACTGTTTTCATTTCATTCTTCCACTAGAATTTCAGTTCTTCACAGCTTCCACAAGTCATCTTGCATCTCCATCCAAAGACAAATCAAACACAAAAGAATGGAACCAAGTCTGGTTTGCATCACTTTGCCTCTTCCACACTAAATTTGACTGGGCTGTTGACATTTTCTGACTTTTCCAGCTACTGTCACCCTTTCCAAAGGCTATCAGAACTCCAGTGATTCTTCCAGCCACTTTTCTGACAAATTTCCCAGTAACTATTAGACTTATATGACAACTTCTCTAGCAACTGTCAGACTTGACAACTGATGGAGGACCACATGGAAGGACGTATGGAAGCAGAAGAAGGACCTGGGAAGACTCTCATCTCAAGGAGAATTAATTGTTGTGTGCTCTTCCATTTTTCTCTAGTTTTATAAATATTGTATAGAGTAGTATAGGTTTTATTTTTGGCTTGTATTTAGGCCATGTTTTGGGCCAATTTTCATGGGCCATGTATTGAGCCAATTAGAGTAGGATGTAAATAGAAAAAGAAAGAGTCCAGCTAGAGTTACTGTTGCATAATCAGGAGAATTATGTTATAATTAAGTGCAGATTCCATTTTATATTTATTAGGACAGATTTGTTAGTGACTTGATTTGTACAGCTTTAAACACTCATTATTTCTGGCTTTCATT
>Ga0123342_1006183_pt1 | contig 16779 bp, 6 predicted proteins | sample Turbeawhitnodule_FD_89960 | JGI IMG/M metagenome (GOLD analysis project Ga0123342, IMG submission 89960) | Root nodule microbial communities of legume samples collected from Mexico - Turtle bean Mexico white nodule | ecosystem: Host-associated > Plants > Roots > Nodule | place: Mexico: Nepantla... | reverse complement strand
GACCCAACTTTCCTTTTTCTGTTTCAGCTAGGTCTTAATCTTTTTCTTATATATACACCATGTATTTTACTCTCTAATAGACAAGTGAATAAAAGTTTCTTTTATATTTATTTTTCTCTACAATTAGGATTCATCAAAACCTCTCTTTCTTCATTATGATTACGTGCGATTACATACGCTACATTAAAGCATCACATCAGACAAGGAATATTCATCTTCATTTACTATAATAGTGTAATCTCTAAAATGTAGATACGAGATAACGGATTTATATATTATATAATTATGAATTATATAAATTAATAATAAAGATTTATGAGTGTAATTTGTTTCAACTTTTTTTTAGTAGAAAAATGTATTTTTATAGTTGTTTCAAAATGATTTGTTGTTTATTTTTGTAATCATAATAAAAATTTATACAATAAATTTGAACTTTTAAAAAATTAATATATTTATATTTTTTAAAATTAGGTTAGAAACATGCTATAATGGTTAAAATTCTAACAAATATTTTTTAAATTTGACACTTCACTTATATATATATATAATATATATATATATATATATATATATATATCCTACAAGTGTCGTACGAGTATCGATGTCCGCGTGGTTAGTATTCTTGTTTCTAATAACAAAGTGTTAATGCTACAATATGTTTCATGAAATAATTTTTATGTTGCAAGGTTGGAGTTCACATCGTATGGGTCCTGTGAGCTTGACTTGGTGAATTTGATTTTAATCAAAACAATTGAATTCTAATTAAGCTCTTTTCTATGCTGCAAGGTTGGCTAAGCAGAATTACAAGACAAGAACACAAATCCAAAACTCATAAAAAACAACGAATAACATCACTGTCTAAGTTACATAAATAAGAAAATCAAAGTATTATATGGTTACTATGACCAAGAAAGGTTTCTAAATCAACTCTTTCACAGATATGGATCCTTGGCATGTTGGTCTCCATGCAACCAACAATCTATTGTGCTATGCAGTGGGAATGGTGTTCTTACTTCTTCTTATGGTTGGTTTTGCAAACCCACTTTCATTTCATCACGAGGGATTTGAGAATAATGATGCCAAGGTTGAAGGAGATGCTACTTTGTCAGAGTCAGAAATCCAACTCACTAAAACCACAAGGTACCAAAGTAATGCTTATAGTGTTGGGAGGGTCACAAGTTTTGAGAGATTGCACCTGTGGGACATGAGCACAGGAAAAATCACTGACTTCACTACCGAATTTTCCTTTGTCATTTTCTCAAATGAGACTAGTTTTGGAGATGGCTTGGCTTTTTTCTTTGCAGATCCAGAGCTCCCATTTTTCCATCAAATACAAGAAGGAGGTGGTCTTGGTCTTCTGGATGGTAACCAATTGTTGGATTCAACTAAATATCCATTTGTAGCAGTGGAGTTTGACACTCATACAAATTCATGGGATCCACCTGGCCCTCATGTAGGTATAAATTTCAACTCTATGAGATCTAACAAAACTGTTCCATGGGCCGTTGATATTAGGGAAATGAAAGTTTATTATTGTGTAATTGAGTACAATGCAACTACTCACAGTTTAAATGTTTCTTTCACTGGAAACTTTTTCAATGTCGCCAAGCCAGTAAAAAGTTATGTCTCATGCAATGTTGACCTGAGATATTACCTACCAGAGTGGGTTATATTTGGCTTCTCAGCTGCTACAGGATTTATGTTTGAGTTGAACACACTGCACTCATGGTCCTTCCATTCAACTTCACAAATTAATGAGAATGTGTCAAATAAGATACCTCCAATTCCAGCCTCACCAATCCCAAATCCTAGTCCTTCACCAATCCCAAATCCTAGTCCTTCACCAAATTCCACTGATAATATTAGCTCTAGACAAGAGGGAAACAAAGGTTTATTGATGGGACTAAAAGTTGGGGTAGGCATAGCTGCAAGTTTCCTTATTGTAGGGTTGGTTTGTATTTTAATGTGGAGGAGGATGGCTAAAGGGAAAAAAGAAGATTCAATTCTTGATCTGGGCATGGATGATGAATTCCAAAAGGTCACTGGACCCAAAAGATTCTGCTATAAAGAATTGGCAAGTGCAACAAATAACTTTGCAGAGTCACAAAAGATTGGACAGGGTGGTTTTGGTGGTGTGTATAAAGGCTATTTGAAGGAATTGAACTCCAATGTTGCTATAAAGAGGATATCAAGTGAATCTAGGCAAGGAGCAAAGGAATATGCAAGTGAAGTTAAGATCATCAGCCAACTAAGGCACAGGAATTTAGTACAATTAATTGGGTGGTGCCACATGAAGAAAGATCTCCTCCTTATATACGAGTTCATGCAAAAGGGTAGCTTAGATTCCCACCTATATGGTGGAAAAAGCATCTTGACATGCCAGATGAGGTACAACATTGCCATGGACTTGGCTCTAGCAGTGTTGTACCTTCATGAAGAATGGGACCAGTGTGTGCTTCATAGGGACATTAAATCCAGCAACATTATGTTGGATTCAAGTTTCAATGCTAAGCTTGGGGATTTTGGCTTAGCTAGGCTGGTTGATCATGAGAAAGGATTCCAAACCACAATTCTAGCAGGGACAAGAGGCTACATAGCCCCTGAATACTTCACTACAGGGAAGGCTAGGAAGGAATCTGATATATACAGTCTAGGGGTTGTTTTACTGGAATTAGCCACTGGAAGAAAACCAGTTGATCTCAATGCCAAGGAAGGTCAAATTACCATATTTGAGTGGGTTTGGGAGCTCTATAAATTGGGAAAGTTACTTGAAGTGGTAGACACAAAACTTGGGGGAGCATTTGATGAGGAACAAATGAAACATTTGGTGATTGCTGGCCTTTGGTGTGCCAATCCAGATTATACTTCTAGACCATCTGTAAGGCAATTGATTCAAGTGCTGAAGTTTGAAGCTCCTTTACCAGTTCTCCCACAAAAATTGCCTGAGCCAAATTATGATTCTCCAATTATGTGTACAATATTTGCTTCTATTTCTTCTCCCCTCTCTGACTACATGTTAGAACCAAATACAATGTAAGTTGTAAGCAATAGGGGAATTTGATGTACATAAAGTTATTGGAATGTTCATGCTTCTTAAGTTTGGTACTGACATCTCTATTCTAGTACAGTTATTGCCACTATTATTTTAACCCCATTAAGTCATTTTCTGCACAGCATTATAGCAAAAAACTTTCACATATGAAGTCAGTTAAAATTCTGATTTGGTATTTTGATTTCTTTTCAAGTATATTGTACGACCCTCTATTATTTTTTACCTATTTCTACTTTTATTTCTCTATATTTGCTATCAAATTACATTACTTTCACAAACCCCTTTCTAGTATTTCTCTCGTATTTCTACGTATCAATGACCAAACATTCAATTTTACTCAACTATTTCTCTTTTGTCAACTTTTTTTTCTTTTTATTTGAGCTATTACTATTTCTTTCGTCTAAATCAAACACATTCTCACCAAAATGAAAAAAAAAAATCAATTGATTGCTTCAAGGTTGGAGTATGGGGAAGAAATCCTAAGAGGAAGCATATTGTGAAAGAAGTTGGAGGAGAAAACATCGGTTTCACTTCACTCCTCATTCCTAGATCAAACACTGCAAAGTTGGAGAATTTGACTATCACATGTCAATTCGTGTATGACACCATATAATACCATATAATGGGTGGTGATCCGATAGCATAACGAGTGATCTAACGAAGATAATAAAATTCTTTTAGGATAAACTCTAAATGACTCTAATACCATATTAAAAAGTAAACTTTAAACCTAGTTCAACCTTATAAAACTGACTTGTGAGATGAAATTTTCATTCACTTATATAATATGAAATATCTTTATCTTTAATTGACGTGGAATTTTCAACATTACTTGCATTTAAGGACTTTAAATCTCAATTTCTAACTTCAAATATCTTGTTGTAAAAGTATGAATTAGTAAACATTTCATAAATCATTACATATTGAGAGATCTTTCAGCTAGTTTTTTTCAAAACTTTAGTTGGGTAATGCATTGTGGAGATTCAGTCGTTTAAATCAATATAGAACTGAATTAGGGTGCATTGCTCTTGAAACAAAATGGGATCCACATTTTGTTGGTTTGTTTAAAAGGCAAGTGTTTAAAGTTAACATCATTCTTTTCGTCAAATGTTAGTGTCAATGGATACTACTCTTATTATCAAAGGCTGAAATTGCTTCAAATCTTTAACCTAACGTGTTTTTTCCTCAAAAATATTGTTATTGCTTGCACTGCAGGGGACTAGTCAATCTCTCAAGCACTTCAAATACTAATTCATACTAGTTTTTTTCCCAAATTAACTGGCAATGGAAATAATCTAATTTAAAAGAAAAATGTCAAACATATTATTCAATATTTAATATTTAGTGATGTAATTGCTGAAAATCTAAAAGTTTGGTACCGATTCAAAATACATTAAAATCGAGAGGATATTAACAAGGTTAGATCGTAAAAAGAATTTATAAAAATACATTTTTAATCACGATCTATACGTTAATATCGAACTCACTATAAATATATAAATTGGTACAATTTTAAGAAAGAGCTAAATTATTATTACGTATTTATTATATCAAATACTAAGTACTAACTTAAATGTCGAAATATCTTTTACAATTCTTTCTACTTAAAAACCTAAGAAAATTAAAAACTTGACTGAAGTGGAAAAACAAAAGAAAAATAAATAAATATTAAGTCGACAAAGAGTAAAAGTAGGAATGTATATAAAAAAAGGAAAAAATGAAAACTATAATGTCTCCATCCAAACATATCCTGAACAGTGAAAACTGAATAATTGATCTGTGAATATGGTGGTCATGTGCATATTCCAATTTCCAACAGGAACTGTAGATGGAACTAGGGTTTATCAAGTATCTAACATTTTTTAAATGTTGTTCATGATAGGATCTAACCTAGAAATAATTCATTTTCTCGTGCATGCCAATGAATCTTGTCTGAGGTAACCATTCACACACTTACACAAATTTATCAATCATCATTCCTGTGGGTATCCTTCAATTTCTTTAATTTTTACTTTAGTTATATGTTTTTTTTTTACTTATTTCATTTTGAAATATTATAAATTAAAATTTTAAAATGTAAAAGTTACATATTATTTATAAATACAATTGAATGATTTAACTATTATGTCCTTAAAATATCATAAAAGCTATGTAATCATTAAATTATAAACCATCTTATAAAATAGAATGAAAATATTTTCAAAAAAATGTTATTTTAATATATAAAATATATTTCAAATATGATTCAAGTTATTAAGAATATGAATGCCACTTTATTAATTACATAAAAAGATAATTGTCTATTTTAAGATTAAATTTTAATATCATTAATTTTTTTTCTGTCATGGATATTTCTCCAAGTTACTAAGTTAGAAGCTATATCCTAATTTAATGAATTTTCACACACACATTATGTAAGTGTAATTTTTCTATATATGAGTTCGTAAATCATGTACACGTCATTTAAAAGACCATGAAAAAGATAAGTGTAATTTTTCTATAAATGAACCATTCCTTTATATAAAGTTGTTTTTTTTTTTATATTTTCAAACTTGAATTTTTAATTTTCATAGTATTTAAGTTTTAATTATATTGTAAAATAAGATAAAATAAATGTGTGTCACTTTATAAAAAAATATGGTAAATGATTTTTATTTATCTAAATACTTATAAAGAGTATCATTTTGTTAATGTATATTTTGAAACTAGAATGAGTCTAACTCTCATCTAACATCAGAGTTAAGAATTTCTTCTTACTTTTACTAAAATGTTGATTTTTTTGTCGTATTAAATATTTCAATAAAGTGATCTTGTATGTATTTTAATTATAGAAAAACCATGAAAGTTATTTTTGTCATAGAAAAATACAAATTAATAATTATCAGCACATTGATTTATAATCAGATTGTTTTAAAAGGAATTTGATTATCAGATGTGGTTCATGATTATTTATGTTTTTATAGATAAATATTAATTATCCACTTGGTGCATAGAATAATAATAAAATACTTTCTACTTTATTCATATTTTAATTTATAAAAAGACAAGTTTATACAAATAATTATTAATCATATTAACTTATCATCAACGTTGTTGTCTAATTGTTTATTTACAGAAAAACTTAAAATACATAGTAAGCATTCACTTACTGGGTAGAACACTGATAAAAAAATATTTTTTTACATATTTTTAATTCATAAAAAAATAAAGGAAAATTATTTTCCCATAAGAAATATAAATTAATATCTTATCAAGTAAATCAATTTATTAACTGCATTGATGCATACTTATTATTTTTTACAGAAAATTAAAATAAAGATATGATACTCCAATCTAGAAGAGGAAAATCTACCAAAATCAAAGAACAAATAACTTTATTATTTTGCCTTAGAGATGAAACTGAAATATAAAGACATTAATTTAGTACAAGATATAAATGTATTTGTATAGCAATGTTAATTTGAACCCGTAACAAATATTTCTAATAGAAGAAAACGAACAATTTTATCACGTATTAATAAAAAAAAAATTAATTATATTTAAAATTTAATATATTATTTTTCATTAAAATTTTAAACCAATTTTTTACTATAAAGTTAAATATTTAATTACCGTAATAATTTTAGAAACCTCAATCTTATCTCTAACCTCATTTCTTATATGTCTTATCATTCAAATAGAAAAAATTATGTAAGTTTAATCAATTTAATCAAATTAATATATCACTTTTAATTAAATAAAAAATAAGAAAAATGCAAACCTATAACTCTAAATTAAAGAAAAAAATTAAGAAAAATGCAAACCTTAGTCGTTCATTAAAAAAACTTTGCATAGGAATTTTGGAAGAGGGAATAACTTTATTTATAATTAATTTTTGTAAACTATCTGTTTCAGTATTTAGTGTGTTCTTTTGTTCATTTTAAATGGACAGTCCAATTCTTAAAAGTGAGTTTTTATTATTATAAAAGAGAGGCGAAAGAATTTATTAGCACTAATAATCGTCATCATTGCTATTTATTATTATTATTATAATTATTAATAATTATGAATTACTATCAACAACGGTCTTAATGTTGATCTCTGTGTGATGAAGTGGATAGGATCGTAATTACACATTTTTGAAGTGTGTGAAGCTATGAAAGTGAGAAAATGTGAATTATAAAGTTGATTAAACGAAAGAAAAGAAAAAAAAGTAGAAGTGGTAACGGTACGGAAAAATGGATGTCTGAAATAGTCCGAGTAATTGTGATTGTTCACACATCTATTTCTTCGGTAACCGGTCAGATCCAAAATCTGAATTCATACATACATAACTGCATTACTTCATCGCTCTCTGGGCTTACAAGAGTGACGCCACTTCTCCTTCTACCCTTGTAACGCCACCCAACGTTCTTCTTCCATTTCCATTTCCACACACCTTTTCGCTTTCGTTTTGCTTCTATTCCCAATCCCAATCCAAATCCAAATCCCTAGTTTTTGTTTTTTTTTTATATTTTCGTTCCCTTTCTCTGATTGGGATTGGATTGCATCATCCCTTTGACGCTAAGATTGGGTGTGGTGTCAAAATCGGGTAGCTTCACCCAACCCAACCCAGACGCAGATGCAGACTCTGGGTTTGTTGGTGGCTCCTGTTCTTGGATTTTACCACAGGTTCCTCCGATTTTTTATCCGCTTCATTCTCCTCATGTTCATGGATTTCCCTTCCACATTCAACTTCCTCACCCAACTCACTGAACTCGGTTGCGGGTTTCTCCTACTAGGCTACGTTTCGCGAATCTTCAACATCCTCGGACTCCTATTGATCTTCCTATTCGGGTTACGCTTTCTGCGGTCTCCGATCATCTCCAATGACGAGAAACCGCGGAGAGAGGAGAACTTGAAGGAGGAAACGGAAAATAGTAATAGCAATAATAATAATAATAATAATAATAGTGGTGGTAGTGGTAGTGGGTCGAGGGAGGAGAGTTTGGAGGACGAGTTGTTCGACGTAGTGTCCCTGAGGAGGATGGTCAAGGCGGAGCGCCAGCGGCTCAATGCGGCGTGCGCGGAGATTGAGCAGGAGAGGGGGGCGGCGGCCTCCGCGGCCGAGGAGGCGATGGCGATGATCCTGCGGTTGCAGAGCGAGAAGAGCGCCGTGGAAATTCAGGCGAAGCAGTTCCGGAGGGTGGTGGAGCAGAAACAGGAGTACGATCTTGAAGTGATCGAGTCGCTACAGTGGACGGTGGAGCAGGTGGAGTCGCAGAAGAACCTTCTGGAACGCCAGTTAGGGGTTTTGAGGGAGAGGCTCAGAGACTTCATCAATGATCGCGAGATTCAGCAGCGGCTCCAAGAACAGCAACAGGAACAAGAACATGAACAACAGGAACAAGAACATGAACAACATGAACATGAACAAGGCACAGCCAGTGATGTGGATGTGGATGTTGATGTTGACGTTGATCTTGATCTTGATTTTGGTCAAGTAGATAACGATCGTGATGAGGATGCCGATAGTGGTAGCGGCGGGTTCTTGAATTTCTCTGTTGAATATAATGATTTAGATGCGGCCTCTTCGCAAAATCTCTCTCCCCCTCACACACCGCAGCACTTGTAAGTCACATGATGCACATGGACATGGTTGTTCAATGAAAAAGTGCCTTTTTTGCCTTTCAAATGTAAATTTTCATTTATATATTTCTTTGCTGTTTGTTTTATCCACATGTTTCGTTAACAGTGTTGATGAAATAGCTACACAGGAATATAGGTTCAAAGTTGGTTCAGGTTTGGTGTACTAATTGTGTGTGTGTGTGTTTGTGACTGAGTGAATTTCATGATGCACAAGTATCTGTCCAAATTGGTTTTGTTGCATTCCTTTACCTTCTGGATTGTTATTTTTTATCTGGTTTGCTGGAAAATGTTTTTGTTAAAAACCTCACAATAGAAAAATATAGAAGTTGCTATTTTGATTGAGTGAGTGCAGTAGAGTTAGGTATCTGATGAACGAGGAAGCAAACAACCTAGTGAAGTGGTCCTAGAGATTGGTTGAATCATATGGGCCAAGTGGTGTTTGTCGGGTAATGTCACAAGCGGATTTAGGACAAGGATTCTACTTTTTTGTTCTTTACATCTTTAGGATATTCAGAACCAGAAGTTCTGGCATTTAGTGATGACATGGAAATCTTACAGCCATTTCAACTTCAGGCTTTAAGATACTAAACATTAGTTGTAAGAAGATAGCAAATATCAGAAGTTAAAAAGTGTTGTAGAAATCAAATGAGTTTTTACCCTTTCAAATTTTGATCAAGCTCTCGTCCTTTCTGAATGTATTTTCTTATTGCCTCCTTTTGAGTGGAAGAAACAGTTTTCTATTATTTGGTTTGAAGAAATATGTGTAAAAGAAATATGTCAAATAGAGAGGAACAAAAACAAGTGTCTTCTTCATTCTTGATTCTTGACTTCATATTTCATATCTGGTTTCTTGTTTATAAGCTAAAATGAAGAAATTCGTGAAAGTGTCTCCTTAATTAAATAATGTAAACAAAGTTAGTCCTTGGAACTAACATAACTCATAAAATGATTAATTAAAAGTCCTTAAATATAAAAAAATGTTATCCAATTCAATTAGAGTGAAAGTTGATTTTTTTTTTTTTTAATTTTTCGAGAATTATGAGATGATACAACGGTTATAACCAGTCATTTTCAATTTAGTCTTTAAAATTCACTATTTACTCTGACCTTCTTCATTCATGAAAGTATTATTTGAAATTTCAATCAAATCTTACATTGCTTATAAATTACATCACTATCTTATTTTTCATATTTTTTTATATCCTTTATAACTTACATTAACTTTCATACTATTTATCTTTATATCAAGTTTACTATTTAAAATTTAAATACTTACAGCATCAAAATACTTTATTAAATATGTTTTCAATTATCATAAGAGTTTAAAAATAACTTCTAAAAATGGTATGCATATTAATCATATGTAAGTTAAGTTAACAACTTGATTTAAACAAAAGATTTGGTTTGAAATCTTATCAGTGATGTCTTGAATTTAGCTAATAATTATTAATATATGTAATTATTTATAAATTAGTTTAATAGTTGTGATCAAATACATGCCATGCAAAAACTATTTTAACAATAAATCATATATTTTCATTCACTTTTATATGTTTATTTGGGAAAAAAGAATTAAAACATCAACAATACAAAAAAAAATGTATTTCAAATTCAACATTTAATTTGAGACTAGAGGTCAACATGATATATAGAGTAAGATTGTAAAGCTTTGCTAATAAACTAAAATAGAAACAAAATAAAATACACTCTCATGTTACTATGTGAACATAATATTAATATATTTTTTTTTTAATGGAAAAACAAAAATTGAGTAAAGCTTTTATGATTAGGAACTTTTTAATAATTATGTTAAATATGAATTTGATCATTTACCTTTTTATCAAAACCTCACTCACGAGATATACAAGTAATTGGTTCCATTTAATCTCTTTTCTCTTTTTTAGCTAATCCAGGCTCCGAAATACATCTAATATATTTTTCATGATATAACTAAATGTTAGTTTTAAGATTATATACTTATAAATACTCAACTTATCTAAAATTTTGATAAACAAATTTTTTATCGTATAATCAACAAGTAAATTTATAAACTTCGCATTTTATAAAGAATTTAAGAAGAAGAAATATATAAAACACCAATTTCTTTGTCAAAGTTAACTCGATTTTTTTTATTTTTTTCATTTTAAAACTGAAGTGTTACTATTAAATTTTTCATTAATAATATTAGTGCCAATTAAATGGAAACTTATCCTCTTAAGTCGTGTATAGTGTTTTTTTATTAGTTATTAAAAATGAAGAAATTCAAAATCTGTTTCTAGAATTACAAGTAGTCCGTTACGTTAGTTATTGATTATTTGTGTTTGGACTTATCAGGAAAGAAAAAGTAAGACAAAAAAAAGTCTATTAAACTTATAATTTTGATTAATTAAGTAAGGATTAAAATGAATATGGTATATATATATATATATATATATATATATATATATATATATATATATATATATAATTTTATTATAAATTGACGTGTATCCATATTTTTTAGATATTATTATAAATTTGTTAAATTTTACTAAGGTTATATTTAATTCAAAAAAATTAAAAACTAGAAGCTTTTCCAGCACAAAAGCCTTAGTTTTTGTTCACATATCAAAATAGTTTTTTTTATACAGAGGAAAAATAGAAAGGAAAGGAACAAGAAAAAAAAAATCAAAACATGAAAACAGAGAGGAAGAAAGCCAAAAATACCCTACACAACGATGTAATATTTTTCTATGAAAAGTGATATATTTATAACTTACATCAGTTTACAATCCTATTTTTTCTGTCTAAAACTTTCATCAGTCGAAAATAATCTTTCTTCATATCATTGTGAAAGTATCCTTACTGTTCTTTTCTATCTTAAAGTTGCCTTAATCTTGTCTGAGTTATACACTTTCTGCAAAATAATATTAGTAAGGTAAGATGACAGAAAATTGAAGGAGCATGACGGATATATCATATATGGTATTTAGGAAGCACCAAATAAGCTTACCAGAATACAATAAACACCCTCAAGAGAATAAGGGTAATAAGCCTGTAACGTCTTGGAGTACTGTGAGTAAACTTTTCTAGAGAATCCTATAGAATAAAGACATTATTATGTCAGACATGTGACCTTGCATTGTTCCTTTAAACAAATCCACCTGGTAGACTTGTTAGCACGTACGTTTTTCACAAAAAATAAAGCTGATATTTGTTAAGAATATACACTAACCAATGCACAATGTCTTGGTATCCATAATCATATGAATTTCTTTTCCACTCTTGTATAAAGCTGCGCATTCTGCCATGCTAGAAACTCTCATCTCCAGCCTCAATGCGGCTGAACCCGTAGCATTTCATCAACCTTTGTAGTTTCATGGCTTTCCTCACTTGTTCTGTATCAAGCCAATGACCATGTTCGGCATAGATCATATTCAGCAATGTGTAATTACCAGTGTTATTTGGTTCTGATCTAATAAGATGTGGAGCTAGCATTTCTGCTATGTCCAATCTGCCGTGAAGCTTGCAAGCCGATACTAGAGAGCTCCATACTCTTGCACTTGGTTTCATGGGCATTGTCCTCAGTATTTCCAAAGCATCTTCAAGCTTGCCTGATCTTCCAAGAAGATCAACTAGGCATGCATAATGCTCAATAGTTAACGGAATTTTACTATCTGCATTTACTTGCTTGAATATCTGTTGTCCCTCAGCTACAAGACCAGCATGATTACAAGCAGATAAAACTGCAAGGATGGTGATTGCATCAGGTTTCACTCCTCTCTCCCTCATTTCATAAAAAAGTTGTAAAGCTTGTTTACCACATCCGTGAAGGCCATAGGCATTGATCAAACTACTCCACGTAACAGAATCTCTGTTCCACATTTCTAGGAATATCTTACGAGAACCATCTAAACAACCACACTTGGCATACATGTTTATAAGTGCATTTCCCACAGAGATGCTAAAACTAAATCCACATTTAAAGACATGGCCATGGAGTCCACAACCACACTTTAGTGAAGATATATTTGTGCAGGCAGAGATCACTGCCAACAAAGTTACATGGTTTGGTTCAGTTTCCTCACTTCTCATCTTATTGAAAAGCTCTAATGCTCTGTGGCTATCCCCTCTTCGAGAATAGCTCCCTATGACTGAACTCCATAACACCACATCTCTACAACAAGACCCTTCAAAAATTAGCTCGGCAAGGTGCAGTGATTCTCCACAATGACAATACATATTTATAAGTGCTGATGAGAAAGTAGAACATGATTCAAACCCACGACGAAATGCATAACCGTGAATCTCCTTCCCATGCTTAACAAAGCCTGGCTCGGCACAAGCTTGTAACAGAGCAATTGATGTCACTCTGTTTGGGAAAACTCCCTCAGCCTGCATTGCTCGAAAGCATGCAAAAGCCTCATCATAATCTCGGTTAGCAATGCATCCAGATATCATAGCAGTCCAAGAAACCTCATTTTTCACCTCCATCCCATCAAACACACGCAAAGCCATCAAATAATCATCACACCTAAAATAAAAATCCAGAAAAGCTGTTGACAGAAACACTGAATGTCCTATCCTCTCATCAACAACAACAAGAGCATGAATCTGTCTCCCTATCCTCCTCGAACCAATTTTCCTCCCACACACGGATACCACACTAGCTAGCAACTCAGGCTTAGGAACAAGACCATGAAAGTACACATCTTTCAACACTTCCAAAGCTTCTTCGAAACACCCATTTTGCAAATAACAATTAATCAAGGAGTTCCAGGTGATGGGGTCTCTGTGAGAGCTTGTGTCAAACACTTGCCGTGCTGATTCAACATCTGAAAACTTTGCATACATGGTGATGATAGAATTGGACACAACTGCTTCAGAGTGATAGGCTGTCTTGAGAGCCAAGCAATGAAGCTGTGTGGCAAAAGCATGAGATTGGGCAGAGGAGCTTGCCCTGATGACTGAAGGAAGAAGAAAGGGAATGGAAGAGTGGGCAGAGAAATGGAGTTGAGTGAAAAGTTGAAGTATTTGATAATAAAGACCCTTTGAGAGGAACGTTTTGATCTGGTTGGAAGGGGAAGAACATGTGGGGGCCACAGTGGTGAAAAGGCGTGGGGTGAAGAAGAACATGCAGGGCAGAGGATTCTCCAAATTCAGACTCACACACACTGCACTCCTACTTCACTGTTCTATATAAAATAGTATTTATAAAATATTTTATTATGAATAATACATAATTATTAGGAAAACTAGTGTTCTCCTAGTGAACTAGTGAAGTATTAATACTAATTAAACCGGATCACAATCTAAAATATAATTAAGATTCATTTAAGAAATACACAAAAAAAAACTTTAAAAACCAACAACTGTCCAAATCATTTGTAAACCAATAATTAAACCTTGGATCACTTGATAAAGAAATAAAAGCAATTAGCATTAGTGTCCAGAAATGTATCAGTATTTGTAAATCAACTCTTATGTGTTTGCGAATCTTAGCAAGTTTTAATTAGTAAAAAATAGCACCTATAGAGAATGCATGTGTTCATAACTTTATCTGAAATTTTGAACAAAAGTAAGATGCAAAAAGAGAAGCTAAATAACTGAAATTTTAAGAAAAAGGCTTATAAGACAACATTCATTGCTGAAATTCAAGTTTCCTTCTACTTTGAATGGTGGGCATCCCCATCCAACTTTCTCCATTGTTTTATTTCTGATAAACTCTCCCACCAATGAAAGATGAGACATTTCTATTATTATTCAGCTCAACAAAAAAAGAAACAAAATGTGAAAATAAAATTACAATGACTTGCATGCTGAGTGCTACAACCAGTGGCCATGAACTAAGATCTAGAAACCAGTTCCAGCAAAGTGTTGAAATCTTGTGCAGCACTCCCTTGTGGACCGGCTGCATCTAGCACTGTCCTTTTCACTTTCACAACCTTTTCCTTCATCCTCTTCCCCTCTTCCTGCACCAGAATCAGCCTCAAGCATTTCACCAACCCATCTTTGGTGAACACCCCACCTTCCACTCTCACACCAATCTCCCAAATATCCTCAATCATCCTCGCATTTAACCCCTGGTCCCCAAAGAAAGGCCTCATTATCATAGGCACTCCATTGCATATGCTCTCAGACACTGAGTTAGAACCACAGTGAGTCACAAACACTCCCACAGAACCATGTCCCAAAACCTGAGTCTGAGGAGCCCAAGCTACAACTTTCCCACTTCCACTTGTCCTCTCAAGAAACCCACTTGGCAGAAGACCCATGAGATGCTCCTTAAGAGACCACAAAAAGGGAAAACCACTTTCTTCCAGTGCTTCTGCCACTGCCACAATCTCATGTGGAGATGGTATCGCCACTGTCCCAAAGCCAAGATATGCCACTGACCCACCCTTCTGCTTGTCCAACCATGACAAGCACCCAGTTTCATCTGTGTCTGATGGAGGCAAGGGTGGCAGAGGCAGTGAAAGAGAGAGAAAACCAGCATAAAGAAAATTCTTAAACTTTGACCTCATGTCATTAACCAACAACGGTGGGTCTATTTCCTCGTAAAAATTCACAACCACTGCCTCAGCTTGAGGCAACACACTTCCAAATGATGCTAATGTCTTTGAAAACAGTGTCTCCTCTTCACCGACACCGATGATCGTATCTTCTGGCAAGTCTTCAACTCGCATCATAGACAGTCCAGGAACCAAATTCAAAGGGGTGTCTCCTGCTGCAGAGTTATACCTGCTGCGTATTAAATCAGTGTAAAAATGTGCAGAGAGTGAGTATGACCAAGGAGACCAAACTAAAACCAATGGAACGTTCAAGCGCTGAGCCACAGTGAGAGAAGGTGCCACAAGAGCATCAGATATGATACAAGTAACTCTCTCTTTTGTGTAAGCCACTGCCATGTCTACGCCATCTAGCAAGTTCTGAGGACAAGCCTGAAGAAAAAGGTTGACTCGCTCAACTGGGTGGTCACCCGGGACATGACCCTCTGGGACTCCATCGCTTACACTGTAGAACTTGATGGTGTCAGGGATCTGGAGCTTTGAGATCAGAAGAGTTTTGTTGGATTGGTGAGTGCCTATGAATGAGAATTGCAAGTTGGGAGCAGCATTAGCTAGCTTCAGCACCAGGTTTAAGAGAGAAGTAGAGTGCCTTGAAAAGGGGAAATTAAACACTGCAACATGTTTCTTCCCTTCTGAATTTTCCATAATTTGGTGTGTTTTGAGCTCAGAGGAATGAGAACAATGGAATTTTGTTGGGTTATCTATTATATTATATAGATCTGTGAACACTTCAATATATTCTCCCTTGCTCATCACACTTTCCATGAAAAAATGAAAAATGTTTTATTGACACTTCTGCCATTAACACAGACTTGACACCGCTCGTGTGACATTAATTGACGTTGTAGATGTGATATTTGGTGAGGATGTGACATTTATTCTATATTATAATATATGATCCGTAGCACATGCAAAACTGGTTAACTATGTGTCTGTAAGGGTTACTTATGTGACGCACGCAAAACTGGTTACCCGTGTGTGTAAGTGGTTACTTATGTGACGTTTATGTCCACTCACTCTTCATGAAAAAAATTTCATTTTTTTTAATAAGAATCATCGGTTAGATGACTTAACCGGTGTAATAACCCTACCAGCACTACTCAGCCATATGTTCCTCCACAAATACTGGCACATGCAAAACTGGTTACCCGTGTGTCTGTAAGTGGTTACCTATGTGACGTTTATGGTCACCCACTCTTCATGAAAAAAAATCAATTTTTTTAATAAAAATCATATATTATATCGGTTAGATGGCTTAACCGATGTAGGTTTCTCCACATATACTGACACACAACTGGTTACCGGTGTGTCTGTAAGTGGTTACCTATGTGAAGTTTATGACTCACTTTTTATGAAAAAAAATTCAAATTTTTTTAATATGAGTCATATATTACATCGGTTAGATGACTTAGCCGATGTAATATGAGTTATTCTAAGTAAAATATATATATATATATATATATATATATATATATATATATATATATATATATTTCATTTTTTTTTTTTAAAATAAATATATTATATTTTTTTTTTTTTTATTTTTAATATCTCTACTTTTATTTGTTTTTT